>ULSU01012249.1_pt1 | contig 17909 bp, 12 predicted proteins | sample 1956941 | NCBI WGS metagenome assembly ULSU01 (sample SAMEA4835715, study PRJEB28245) | human gut metagenome | biome: gut microbiome; material: fecal sample | place: Denmark | collected 2008
CGTACAACTATTGCCCAAATAAAAATAAAGGCCTAAATTTGCGACGTTGATTGACGCCAAAATCCCTGCCATTGAGATGCGGCGTCACGACAAACATAATATAAAAGCGTTTATCCGCGCTAATTCTTGGCGTCTTGAAATTCTCGCAAAATTTCATATCCAAAGTCAAGGAATGAGCAACGATAGATGCCCGTAGATACGTAGCATAGTCATTCCCGCGTTTTATTCGAGACGAATAATTACGGTGAACAACTATCGTATATGTACAAGCGCGGGCTTCTGTGTTGCCGTCTGACTTTGAATAGGGCAATGCGAGAAGCCTCAAGACGCAGGACGGCAACGATACAGATTCCTGCGCTTTTCTTATCCACACAAAATGCCAACGAGGGGATGACCGCGGCACAAGATCACAAATGGACAGCATACAATTGTTTTCAGAAACCAACCGGAAATTCGGGCAGACCTGCACAGTGTCAGTATCCACAGGAGACGCCTATTCCGGCATTTTTCATGGGTACAGCGAATCCACGCCGGAACAACCACTTACTCTCCGCTTAGGTATCAGCGAGGGAGAAGCAAAAAGGATTGGAGTCTCATGGCTTCGAATCATCGAGATACCATATGATGTAATCACCAACATCAAATTCTAATAGCGATGAAAACTATCTTTCAAAAGTTTGGATTATTCGCAGCAATGCTGCTAATAGTCAAGTCTGCCTTCGCCTACGATTTTGAGGCAGACAAGTTGTACTTCAGTCTTATTTCTCTACCCGAGAGGACGTGCAAGCTTACGACTGGAGACAATACATATCAGGGAGAACTCCAAATACCCGAAAAGGTAACCTATGCAGGATTAGAATTAACCGTTACCGAGTTAGACCCCAACGCGTTCAATTCTAAGATAACAGGACTTACCATTCCTGCATCAATAACGGTAATACCCGAAGCATCCGTATCTAAATGTAGCCTAACCAAGTTAATAATCAACGACAGCAAAACTGGGCTTACAATAAAAGACAGAGTAAAAAAAAGTGATTACATATACCCATCTACATATGGGCAACCGCTTAAATATGTCTATCTTGGTCGCAACCTTAACGGTGATAGCTTTAACCACCAAGTCTCGTTAGAAAGGATTGATTTTGGACAATATGTAACAAAAATGCCCAACCTTTCGAGTTGCGATGCCCTAGTCTCAATATATATACCAGACAACATCACCGAGCTAGCAACCGAAGGTCTAGCCACCAACAAAAAGCTCAAAGAAGTTTTCATCGGTAATGGTGTGACAAAAATCCCCAATTACTTCTTTACACAAAGCAAGACTCTTGAGTGTGTGTATCTTGGCAACAGCATAAGTCAAATAGGCCACAACACGTTTACCGGGTGTGAGAAGCTCACATACATATACTTATTCTCTGATAGACTGAGTAAGATATCTGACAATACCTCTGAATATATCGCCAGCACCATCCCATCAACTGTGGCCAAAATATATGTTCCTGACCCATCACGATACGAAACGCTGTTAGGAAACTACTATCGAGAGCCTCTAATCACCATAAACCAGTCATCATCTGAATATAATGGGACCGTTCCTACTTTGTCATATGCAAGTAGTGTTCCTGCATCCGAAATAAGCATCATACCAACTTCACTAAACGTAAACGTCGGCACATACACTTCGCCAGTAAACGTATGTTTCTCCTTCGAGAATGGGTGGAAAAGCTCAGCTAACATTTCTGCGACGTATTCAATAACACCTGCTTCACTGACCGTAATCGCGAACAATGCCACAAAAAAATATGGAACAGAGAATCCCGAGCTCACGTGTTCAGTTTTTGGTCTAAAAAACAATGAAACACCAGAGGTGTTTACAGCACAACCAAAAGCAGAAACAACCGCATCTATTCAAAGTCCCGTAGGAGAATATCCCATCATAGCTTCCGGCGGTGAAGCTAAAAACTATTCATTCAACTATGAAAGAGGAACTCTCACAATAACGAAAGCAGACCAAATCATTGAGTGGGCACAAAACTTCGACAAGGTAAAGGTAGGAGATGTTATTGAACTAACTGCGACTGCGTCATCAGGTCTTTCTATAAAATATACCTCAACCAATGAACGCATTGCAGACATCTACACTCAGCAAGGGAAAAAATATGTAGAGTTCCTCAACGCAGGAGAAGTCTCAATCAGAGCCGATCAAGACGGGGATAGCAATTTCAATGAGGCAGATAGAGCAAGCAAAAGCGCATCTGTAAGAAAGGCTGTTACCTCTGTAGTCATTACAGCAGAAAAGGCTACAATAAAAATTGGAGATAAACTTCAATTGTATGCGACTATATTACCCGATGATGCGACAGACTCATCTATAGTATGGGATAGTTCAGACCCAACTATTGCAACAATATCAGACAATGGACTTCTTGAAGCTATTCAAGAAGGCGAGGTCTTCATTAGAGCGACATCCTCATCAGATCCCGAGATTTTCGCAACTTGTAAAGTCACAATATCCAAAAACGAAAGCATCGAAGAAAGTACAATCAAAGACTCTACGCCAATCTATGATCTATATAATCTCCAAGGCGTACTCATCGCAAGAAGTATCAACGATAGCATGATTACCAACATAGTTCCTCCTGGAACATACATATTGGTTTCGCCACATTTTACAAAGAAGATCAAGTTGTAAGATATAGTCAATATACCAAAGTATAATTTATTCATCATACTATCCAGCTATCGGGGAGGGCAAAATCGCCCTCCCCTTTTTCTTTAAACAAGTGTAAGCATCCGTGCAGCAAGAGTACGCCCAGGTTTCAATCAGATAGACAGAGGTCATCCCTTGTATTACTGATACAACGCGACATTCTCTCATCCACCTGCAAACAATATACTATCCTCCCTGTCGCTCCGTGCGCAATGTATTGCATCTCTACAGTAATTTGCCACATTGCGGACACACTGCTACGCGCCGAATCCACTGATTTTTTTCTGTTTGCCAAGTGCAAATAAATGTGTAACTTTGCCATGCAGACCGCACCGCAGAAACTCGGTCACGGGCAAAGTGGGTGGGTCGGCAGACATTTTTTTGGAAGCGTTTATCCGCGCTGATTCTTGACGAATAGGAATTTTTGCAAAATTTCATATCAAAGTCAAGGGTCGCGCAACTGTAGATGCCCGTGGATATGTGATTCCGCGCCATCCGGCACGACGTTTCGCGAGAAACGCTTGTGGATGTCGCCATTACATATACAAGCGTGGCTTCTGCTCGTTGCCGTCCGACTTTGATAGGGCAATGCGAGAAGCCTCTGTTCGCCGGGCGGCAACAGATACAGACGTCCACGCTTTTTGCATATCTACATCCGGGCAGGACGTTATACGGATTGAATCACAATGTGACATTATGGCACTACTCAAACACCTCAAAAATGAAAAATCGGCACATGCCGAAACCCCGGCGATGCAGTATCTCACATCCAGCCTCGACCTCACGACTCCGATACCCTTTTCTCTTAACCACCCAATCATACGACCGGCGCTCCTGCTCATCCTATTGCTCTTCTCCTCCTTCTCCACTCTCGCCTACGACTGCAAAGTTGCCGGAATATACTATGATCTCAACAATGACGACAAAACAGCAAGTGTTACATATATGGGTCTCGGTTCCTCAGACAACAAGGATGCATATGTAGGTAACATTATCATCCCTGAATCTACAACTTACAACGGAACAACATATTCAGTCACTTCCATCGGCGACGGCGCTTTCTTAGACTGCTCCGGGCTCACTTCAGTGGACATTCCCAACTCCGTCACTTATATCGGCTATGGCGCCTTCTCCGACTGCTCAGGCCTCACTTCCGTGACCATCCCCAATTCCATCACTTCAATCGGCAACAGCGCTTTCTACGGCTGCTCCGGGCTCACTTCCGTGACAGTTGACAATAACAACGGCACATATAATTCTCGCAACAATTGCAATGCCATTATAGAAACATCAACGAACAGCTTAATCGTTGGTTGCAAGAATACTATCATCCCCAATTCCGTTACTTCAATCGGCAACAGCGCTTTCTACGGCTGCTCCGGGCTGACTTCCGTGACCATCCCCAACTCCGTCACTTATATCGGCATATCCGCCTTTGAACGCTGCTCCGGGCTCACTTCCGTGACCATCCCCAATTCCGTTACATCAATCGGCTATGGCGCCTTCGCCAGCTGCTCCGGGCTCACTTCCGTGACAGTTGACAAAAACAACGGCACATATGATTCTCGCAACAATTGCAATGCAATTATAGAGACATCCACGAACAAATTAATCGTTGGTTGCAAGAATACTACCATCCCTAACTCCGTCACATCAATCGGTGAATTTGCCTTCTCCGACTGCTCCGGACTCACTTCCGTGGCCATCCCCAACTCCGTCACTTCCATCGGCGACTACGCCTTCTCCAGCTGCTCCGGGCTCACTTCCGTGACCATCGGCAACTCCGTCACTTCCATCGGCGACTACGCCTTCTCCAGCTGCTCCGGGCTCACTTCCGTGACCATCGGCAACTCCGTCACTTCCATCGGCGACTACGCCTTCTTCGGCTGCACCGGGCTGCACTCGCTAACTATCGGCACTGGAGTGTCATCAATAGGCCAGTATGCCATTGGCTATTATTATAATTACGGCTACGGCAACAGAAAAAAAACGGTCGAAAAAGTAATATGGCTTCCCAATACGCCGCCTACCGGGTATCGTGACGTGAATAGCATAGTTAGTTATGTGGCTAACGACCTCTATACCGGAATGTCATGCGAATACAAGTATATATATAAATACCTTAGCTCCTTATTCGAAGTAGGAGGTATACGTTATGTGCCGGTAAGTCCTTCGGAGCGCACATGCGATGCTATCGACTGCACATATAGCTCGGAACATACAGACATCTCATTATGTAAAACAGTGTCGTATAAGGGCGTTTCGATGACGCTCAAGGACATCAAGCCATATACATGTTATAACAATACTCACATAACCAAAGTTATTGTCAACTACGATGGTAATATAGGCGATTATGCGTTCCACGACTGTCCACTTAAGACGGTATATATCGGTGGCAATATCTCGTATTCGACATCATCGGACAAGGGTTACTCGCCGTTCTATCGTAATACGAGCCTTGAAAAGGTTATTATCACGGACAAGGAGACGGAGATTACCGCAAACGAATTCTACGGCTGTACCGGGCTGAAGTACATCTCCATGGGAGACGGCATCGAGAAGATTGGCGACTGGGCTTTCAGCGGATGCAGCTCGCTGGACTTCTTCCACGTAGGCTCCAACGTCAAGACCATAGGCAAAGAGGCATTCTCGGACTGCACCGCGATGACCAAACTAATTACCACCGCCCCGGTGCCGCCCACCTGCGGCAGCCAGGCTCTCGATGATATCAATAAATGGACCTGCAAGCTGTTTGTCAATAAAGAATCCATAGACCAATACAAGGCGGCGGAGCAATGGAAGGAGTTCTTCTTTATCTCCGAATATGACGGAGTGGACGATGTGAGCGTGGACACGCCGGACGCACTCTACGAGGTGTACAATCTGCAAGGCGTACGCGTCGGCAGTGGTATGCGCGAGGCGGAAGTCACCGCCGACGCCCTGCCCCACGGCGTCTACATCCTCGTATCGCCGCAGGGTCGCAAAAAGCTGAAAATCTAAGCTCCGGCCTCATAACCAAGGCTACAGTAAGCCATAAGACAACAAGCCCCTCAGGCGAGCCGCAAGCACAGCACACTTGAGGGGCGTTCTTTTTATCCTGACTGACGTATAAATGAACAAACAGACACATAGGCAGTTAGAATATTTTAAGAGTGCGAGGGGCGGCACAGTTGCGGTTTTTCGAGCGAAAAAGTGTAACTTTGCACAAATGTAGCCGCACGGGGTGACAGGGCACAGGACATCCTGCCATCCGGATTAGGTGGCTTAATTGGTACACGCTGATGAACAAGGCACTGACATACTGCGCATTGCTTGCTATGGCAACCGCTGTCTGCGGTTGCGGACACGGTGAAAGCGCGGACACGCCGTCACAAGACAGCGCGGAGGCTACTGTTGCACCCACCGAGGAAGACAGCGAGTCGGAAGACTACGTGGAGGCCGCCGAGATGCTGCTTGGCGGCGACTACCGCGACAGCGTACCGGCGCAATGGACCGATAGTATGCCCGATGACGAATGTGTCAAGATGAAGGTGCGGACGCTGCCCGGCGGCCCGCTGGCACGCGTATTCAACGACAGCAATTATGTGCATTACGCCGAGGCTCAGGCTTTCGGAATAGTTCCGGTGATGAAACCGTCCGATGTCCTGTCCATCGACCGCCCTATCGTGGCCGTGCACTCGTGCAACGAATTCATCATCGACAGTCTCAAGTACTCGTACCCCTACCTCATTCCCGAAGCTGCGAAACTGCTGCACGACATAGGTGCCCGTTTCAATACCGAGCAAAAGGCACGCGGCGGAGGCCATTACCGGCTCAAAGTCACCAGCTTGCTGCGCACCCAGCAGGTTGTGCGCCGGCTGCGCCGCGTCAACCGTATAGCCGTCGACTCGTCCGCCCATCGCTTCGGGACAACCTTCGATATCAGCTACGTAAACTTCTACACCGACAGCCGCGGAGGCGTCAACCGCACACAGGAAGACCTCAAGAACCTCCTTGCCGAAATTCTGTACGATATGTGCCAAGACGGCCGTTGCTACATTAAATACGAAAGAAAACAGGGATGCTTCCACATCACCACGCGCGACATCGCGGCTCGGCGTCCGCGCCCCACCCCGCCACCGGAGTTGCAGAAAAAGCATAACAAGTGATTACGCAAGACGTCCCCGGAACAAAGACATCCGCATAGACATTCCCAGATATGAATATCAATACAACCTCCACCGCCAATTCGGCAGCGCCCACACGCCGTCCGACATGGCGTCGTGTCCTCAAAGTTTCCGCATGGGTCCTGATGGCCATAGTGTTGTACGCCTTCGGGATGGTTGCCGCCACCCTAAGTCTGCTACACCCCCAGAGACTGACACCGCTGCTGGAACATGTAGCCAATCACACCTTACGTGCCGATGTGACTTTGGGATACGCCGAACTGAATATACGCGGATCATTCCCCTATCTCGGCATCGAAATGCGTGACCTCACCGTGGTATCACGCGACATCAAGACCATGGACGCCGCCGAACGCGAAATGCTGCCCGAATGGGCGGATACACTGCTGACGGTCAAGAGCTTCGAAGGCTCGATAAAACTCACCGACCTACTCGCCGGCGCCATCACCGTAGACAGCGTCATCATCGACCGTCCACAGGCCAATATCGTCATCGTGGACGATGAGACCAACAATTACGACATCTTCCCGCCGAGCGAGGAGGAGGACACCACGGCCTTCAATATCGCCGACCTTCCCAAAATTACGCTCACGCGCTTTGCGCTGACCAACCCCGGTCCGGTACGCTTCTATAGCGACGGAGCCATGGCCACAGCCTCCTTCAGTGCTATCTCGCTCTCGGGCAAAGACAAACCGATGTACCGCATAGACTTTGACGGCGATGCCGACTGCCCGGCTATATCCGAGATTTTCGGTATCGAAGACCTCGGTTTCGGGCTTAACGGCAACATCCGCTGGGACCAGGCCAAGCCCGAAGAAATAGCCCTCGAAGGCTTTGCCTTCAAGATGTCGCTGATACAAGGCAATATAGACACCCGTTTCAATATCGGAGACAGCGCACGCATCGATGCCCTGCGGCTGCACCTCGACCCCCTGCCCGTGGGCGATCTATTGGCCGCCGTGCCCGAAGATATGGCCGAATTCTATGGCATACCCGTCGGCATCAGCACCGATGCACGCATACGCGTGGACGCCAAATTGCTGAAGCCCTACTCCTTAGGGACGGACGGCGATGCACTGCCCACCATGGATGTCGATGTATCCGTAGCTGACTCATACCTCAAGTGGCAGCAAGTCGACTTCCGACACTTCAGCACCGACATGTCGCTACACATCGATGGCAACAACCTCAACGCCAGCATCCTGACCATCCACCAACTGAATATCGCCGGGCCGGCGACAGACCTGCACCTCACCGGCACCGTCACCGAGATGCTCGGCGACCCGCTGTTTGATGGTAAAGTCAACGGCGTCAGCCACCTGGGGGCACTCCCGCCGCAGCTCAAGCGACTGCTGGGCGGAGCAAGCATCAGCGGCGATTTGACGGCCAACGCCCGCATAAAAGGGCGGCCGTCAATGCTCAGCCCCGGCGGATTTCAGCGGCTTCTGGTGAAAGGCGACATCGGACTGCGAAATTTCAGATGGGAAAGCGACACGGTCAACAGCATGTACGTTGACCGTGCTTTATTTAAATTCGGCACGCAAGAGACCTTCAAACGAGCCTATGTCACCGCCACCGGGCTGCTGACAGCTCATCTCACCGTCGATTCGGTATACATATCCTCCCCCGAGGCTCGCATGCACCTCACCGGGCTGGAAATGGACATCGGAACACGCAACAGCCACAGCCATCACTGCGACCACGACATCCGGCCCATGGGAGGAGCTCTCAGCTTTGCCCGTTACGAAATGTTCTCCGTGGCCGATTCGGCACGCGTACGCCTACGCAACGTCAAGGGCTATGCCATAGCCAAAGCCTACGAAGGCGACGAGCATCGTCCTCACTTGATTCTCGACCTGGAAATGCACCGCTTTAGCGCCGGCGACCGCAGCACACGCGCCGTACTGCGCGGCGCCAAGACACACCTCGAGGCAATATTACGCCCCGAGACCGACCGTTCGCGCGCCATTCGCGCCATAGGCGACTCGATACACCGCGCCAATCCCACTCTCGACCGTGACAGCATCTACGGAATAGCCACTGCCGAATACCGCCGTCGCCGCGGACGCCCGCACCGCACCACAGTCAAGGATTCCGAGACCGAAACCATAGACTTCGGCACGACCACTGCCATGCGCCGGTTTCTGCGTTCATGGGATATCAACGGCACAATTGCCGGAAAACGCGCACGCCTGTACACCCCATACTTTCCGCTGCGCAACAATCTGCGAGACATCGATATAACCTTCAACAACGACAGCCTCGACATACACAGCATGCGCTACACCGTAGGCTCAAGCAACTTTACCATCACCGGCAAGATTTCCAACATCAAAAAGGCGCTGACGTCTCGTCGCAAGTCGCAACCCCTTGGAATACTCCTTGATGTATCCAGCGACACCATAGACGTCAACCAGCTGGCACGAGCCGTGTTTGCCGGTGCGGCATACAGCTCGGCAGCCGCGGCCGGCAACGGCATCAGCCTCGGTGACAGCGACAACGAAATAGACCTGGAATGCGCCATGAAACAGCAGGGCGCAACTGCGGCAGACACCATAGTACCCATACTGGTACCCACCAATATCGACGCCAACATCCACATCGATGCGGCCAATGTCCGCTATGCCGACCTGATGCTGCACGGCCTGCACGGCCACGCCATGATGTATAACGGAGCCGTGAACCTGCACGAGCTCAACGCCACCAGCGACGTAGGCGACATCAACATCTCGGCGCTATATATGGGACGCCGCGTAGACGAGCTCAGTTTCGGCTTCGGAATGCAGCTGTCACAATTCAACTTAGCCAATTTTCTGTCCCTCGTTCCGGCCATCGACTCGATTATGCCGGTGTTGCGAGACTTCAGCGGAATAATCGATGCCGAAATTGCCGCTACCACGCCTATAAGCCCCTCCATGGACTTTGTCCTGCCCGAGTTCAATGCGGCAGTCAAACTTGACGGCAAGCAACTTGTTCTTATCGACCCGGATACCTTCAAGACACTATCCAAATGGCTGTTCTTCAAGAACAAGAAGCGCAATATTATCGACCAAATGTCCATACAGATGACTGTCGAAAACAACCAATTACATATCTATCCTTTCATCTTCGACATTGATCGCTACCGCCTCGGCGTGCAAGGGTACAACGACTTCGCTCTCAATTTCAAATACCATATTGCAGTGCTCAAGTCGCCTCTGCCCTTCAAATTCGGCATAAACATCAGCGGCAATCCCGACAAGATGAAGATACGCCTGGGACGCGCACGTCTCAAACCCGGTGATGCTCTGGCGGTCAACATCGTAGACACCACGCGCGTCAACCTCATGCGTCAGATTTCGAACATCTTCCGCCGCGGCATCCGCGAAGGCGACCGCGCACACCTGCGCCTTGAAGCACTACGCCACCACGGCGCCACACCGGCCGATGATATTCCGGACAACGACACCCTAAGCCCCGTCGATTCTACCGAATTCATCTACGAAAGACAAATTGAAGCACCGGTCCACGCGGCAACGGCCAAAAACAAAAAAGTCAAAAAAGATAAAAAAGACAAGAGCAAAAACAGCAAGCAAGACACCCAAGCCTCACGAGACATCAAAGACGACGAAAAGACGCACAAAAACCACATATGACCGATTTCACAGCTGACATACAGGCATTCATACGCCGTCACGGATACACACACCTCACACCGCGAGCCGCCCTCTTCGATATGGATGGCACCCTCTACGACTCTATGCCGCGCCACGCCCGTGCATGGATGAACATGTGCGCCGAAGAAGGGCTGAACGCACACTACGACGAATTCTTCGCCTTCGAGGGTCGCACCGGCGCCGACACCATCAATATCCTTTTCAACCGTCAATATGGCCAAGACGCCTCACCCGAGGACGTTAAGCGCCTGTACGGACGCAAAACCGAATTGTTTGCCGCACAGCCGGCACCACCGGTCATCGAAGGCGCCGATGCCGTCACCCGGTACTGCCGTGATGCCGCAATGACAACGGTGCTGGTCACCGGATCGGGCCAAAGCTCGCTGCTCAACCGTCTCGATGCCGATTTCCCCGGCGTATTCGATGCGGAACGCCGCGTGACCTCGCACGACGTCACACATGGCAAACCACATCCCGAGCCCTACCTGCGCGCGCTCCAAATTGCCGGAGTGGACGCCACGGATGCCGTCACGTTTGAAAATGCACCTCTTGGCGTCAGATCCTCGGATGCCGCCGGAGTGTTCACGATAGCCGTCATCACAGGGCCCATCCCGCGGCGGGACATGGAACAAGCCGGCGCCGCCGTAGTCTTCGACAGCATGGCACAATGTGCCGAAATGCTTCCCCGATTGTTATCTCAATTGAAGGTTACAACACTGCAACCGACAATCTTGACACACAACCGCACATGACACAGAAAATCCACTACACCAACAACGTGGGCGTCACCCTCGACAGCATCATAAAACGCATGGCGCCCTCTTCGGTATTCGTCATCACCGACTCCAACACCGCGACATTTGTCCTGCCAAGGCTGGCGGAACAAAGCCAAATCGTGCGCACGTCCACGCAGATATGCATCCCCGCCGGCGATGCGTCCAAAAACACAGACACACTGCAACGCGTATGGCACGCGCTGTCCTTAGCTCGCGCCTCACGCCATGCACTCATCATAAATGTAGGCGGCGGCGTAGTCTCAGACTTAGGAGGATTTGCCGCAGCAACATACAAACGCGGCATATCGTGCATCAACATCCCCACCACCCTGCTCGGCGCAGTCGATGCTGCCGTTGGCGGCAAAACGGGCATCAATTTTGACGGTTACAAAAACCAGGTGGGAGCCTTTTACCTCGCAACGGACGTGATTGTGTCGTCCACCTTCTTTGACACGCTGTCCAAAAGCGAGAAACTCTCCGGATATGCCGAGATGCTCAAACACGGACTACTTGACAGCGACAAAGCCCTTCGCCGGCTCATGGCCTTCGACATCACGGACACGAACCACGACCCGGAGGAACTGCTCGAACTGCTGCGACGGTCGGTTGCCGTCAAGGAAAAAATTGTAAAGCAAGACCCGACGGAGCACGGCATACGCAAGGCGCTAAACTTAGGTCACACCATCGGACACGCCTTCGAGGAAATGGCTCTACGACGCCACGACCCCATCCCGCACGGATACGCGGTCGCTCGCGGCCTTGTGGTCGAATGTGTGCTGTCTTCTATGCTTCAGGGCTTTGACTCGACGCTGCTGCATACATTTGCCAAGTATGTCCGCGACACCTACGGCGTCTTCGCCGTCACATGCGACGACTACCCGGCACTGATCGACCTTATGCGACAGGACAAGAAAAACCTCAACGCCGATGCAATCAACTTCACGCTGTTGCGTGCCCCGGGCGACATCGTCACCGATGCCACCATCGACCCGGAAACCATCGAAAGCGCGTTGGACATCTACCGCGACCTTATGGGCATCTGATACACAGAACCCTATAGGCACACCTCTTGCCGCACCTGGCCAAGCGCCGCCACCACGAACACACAAAGAATAATTGCCACACAATACATCATGACAATAAACGACAAACTGCTTGACCATCTACCCACTATCAATGCGATGCGCCATCGCTACGCCGAGTCGCTACCTGTGCGCGTACTCTTTGTGTGCCTGGGCAATATATGTCGCTCCCCGGCCGCACAAGGCATATTACAAGCTTGTATAAACAAACACGGCGATACGGATGCCTGGATCATAGACAGCGCCGGCACCGGCGGATGGCACGTGGGCGACCTCCCGGACAACCGCATGCGCATACACGCGCAATGGCGCGGATACACTCTTGACCATATATGCCGGCAGGTGCGCGATGTCGATTTCGACAACTTCGACATACTCATCGGCATGGACGCAAACAACGTGGCCAAACTGAAGCACATGGCGCCGACAATCGAAGCACAAGACAAGGTAGTGCCTATGATTGCTTTTGTCCAAATGCCCACGCGGCAAGACTGCATTCCGGATCCGTATTACGATGGTGACGACGGCTTTGAGAACGTCCTCACTCTGCTCGAAGACGGCTGCACAAACCTCGCAAAAATTATCCGCGAATAAACGCCCGGAGCCGATTGGATGTCCGGAAGTCTCGGCACGCAGACCCTGCCAAATGTCCGTCAATGATGCAAACAATGTTAACGAGGCATCTAAATGATGCCCGTCAAACAATAAAGCCGTACATTTGCAAGCCAAAAGCCCGCGGAACGCGCCATCAGGCGCCCTCCGCCTCATAACTTTTCGAATTCTACACAATGTCCAATATATTGACACACTTGGCTCTGAGACAGAGCCAAAAACACAGCACAAAAATCGCGGTACACTATACCGACGAACCTGCCACTCTCAAATGGAAGACGCTGTCCTGGCAGCGTTTTGCCGACAATATCGACAACGTCGCATGCGCCTTCTGCTCCCTGGGGCTCGGCCCGGGCGACATGGTGGCAATATTCAGCGAAAACCGAGTGCAAAGTCTCGAAGCCGAGATGGCTGCATTCGCCAACCGCGCCGCCACGGCAAGCATCTACGCCACCTCCTCACCCGAACAAATCCGATACATCCTGCGCGACTCCAAGGCTCGCATCATCATCGTCGGCAATACCAAACAATACGAAGCCGTATGCTCCGTCATTGACGAATGCTCCGAAGTGCGTTGCGCCGTACTCATCGACGGCACCCTGCCTGCAGACGAGCCGTCAAAATACCGCGCATTGACATGGGCCGACCTCGTAACCATAGGCGCCACAGCCGGTGAGAACATACGCCACACCGTGACCTCGCGCCGTGATGCCGCCACCGGCGACGACATCGCCACACTTATATACACTTCCGGCACCACGGGCGAACCCAAAGGAGCCATCCTGACACACAGCTGCTTTGACGCAGCCATGGAAATACATCGCCAACGTCTTACAAGCATCAGCGACCGAGACACTTCGCTGTGCTTCCTGCCGCTAAGCCACATCTTCGAAAAAGCATGGACATACTACTGCCTGTTCATGGGCATGGAGGTGTACATCAATACCGACCCGCACGATGTAGCCCGAGCACTACGCAACGTGCGCCCCACGTGCATGTGCAGCGTTCCACGCTTCTGGGAAAAAGTGTACACCGCCGCTACCGAAAAGATTGCCGCCATGGGATTTTTCAAACGTGCCATGGTGCACCGAGCCATAGCCGTCGGACGCCGTCGTAACCTCGACTACGTACGTCACGGGCTGCGCGTACCACGTTGGCTCGAAGCACGCTACCGGTTCTACGACCGCCACGTATTGTCCACGATGCGCAAAGCCATAGGCGTTGACCGCGGCAACATCTACCCCACAGCCGGAGCTCCTCTATCACCGGACATCGTCGCCTTTCTGCACGCCATAGGCATCAATATCGTCATCGGCTACGGCCTCTCCGAAACCACCGCTACGGTGACATGCTACCCCGCTACAGACTTTGCCTTAGGATCGGTAGGCACCGTCGTACCCGAAGTAAACGTACGCATAGGCGACAGCGGCGAAATCGAAGTCAGCGGCCCAACGGTAATGAAAGGATACTACAACAAGCCATCCGAGACAGCCGCCGCATTCACATCCGATGGCTGGCTGCGCACCGGCGATGCAGGAAAAGTCGCCCGCGACGGGTCGCTCACGCTCACCGAGCGCATCAAAGACCTTTTCAAAACATCCAACGGCAAATACATCGCCCCGCAGGCTCTCGAAAGCCGTCTGGGCAAAGACCCGTTCATCGAACAGGTAGCAATCATAGGAGACAAACGCAAGTACGTCACAGCCATCATAATACCGGCATTTGAAGCACTCAAGGAATACGCGCGACGTCGTCGCATAGCCTTCCGGAACATCGAGGAGTTGGTACAGAATACCGATATACGCGCCATGATTGCCCAACGCATCGAAAAACTCGAACACGGATTGGCCAACTTCGAGAAAATAAAGCGTTTCACACTGCTACCCAAGAGTTTCACCATCGAAGCCGGCGAGCTCACCAACACCCTCAAGCTGCGCCGCGCCATCATTGCTCGCCGCTACGCCGTCCAAATCGAAGCCATGTACCGATAAGATAGCGCATACCTCGTATTGACGGCTCATTATAGGGACGTCAAGGCGGTGGCATATGGAAAAAAGTTTGTACCTTTGCTGTGCCTAACCACAAATAGAACACAGACAATGGCAGAAATAAAGATTGCGGGCGTGATGCGTGCCGGAGCGTATTCGCCCAACCATATAGGCAACGATGCGGCAATATTCAACATCGCTGCCGACCAATTGCGCAAGCGCGGCTGCGAAGTCACCGTGTTTTCGGAGGAACAACTGGCCTCCGGAGCTACAGACGGCTACCACATCATCATGAACATGTGCCGCGAACGCCGCTCCATCGACCTGTTGCAAAAACGCGAAGACGCCGGCGATCTGGTAATCAACAGCGGCTACGGCATCGAAAACTGTACTCGCGAACGCATGACTCGCATACTTATCGGCAACGGAATTCCTTATCCCGAGTCGCTGATGGTCAACACTGACGAAAGCGTCATCGATGCCCTGGAAAAAGCCGGCATCGAACAATGCTGGATAAAGCGCGGCGACTTCCACGCCATGCACAAGGAGGACGTATCCTTTGTACGCCATCCGCAAGAAGCCCAAGAAGTACTGCAAGAATACTTCCTGCGCGGCATCAAGCGTGCAGTCATCAACCGCCACCTCGAAGGCGATTTGCTCAAATTCTACGGCGTGGCCGACACAGGCTTCTTTTACTGGTTCTATCCCTTCGAAGCAGGACACAGCAAATACGGATACGAGGCCATCAACGGCGCCGCACGCGGCTTGACCTTTGACGAAGCATACCTGCGCGACATCTGCGCACGCGCCGCCAAGGAATTGGATGTCCGCATCTACGGCGGCGACTGCATAGTTGACGAGGACGGCACCATACGCATCATCGACTTCAACGACTGGCCTTCGTTTGCCCCCTGCCGCGACGAGGCAGGGCCGCACATTGCCAAGTGCGTGATGCAGGCCATCAAGGAACACCGCGCACACTGAGCACGCGCCGATGCCCGGCGGATCGACGGACGTTGGCGCCGCCAAGTGTTTGTTCCCAATATTTTAGCAACACAACCAAAGCAAGACTCATGACTGATAACTCAGCATATCGCGCCACGCTCAAAAGCGCGGACACAGAAGAACACATAGACCTGGCTTTTTACCGACCCATAGGCTACGCATGGGCGTGTCTGGCCCGACGTCTCGGCGTCACGCCCAACGCCATCACCATCGCTTCCATATTCCTGGGTATAGGTGCCGGCGTGGCATTCTATTTCAACGACTTAGTCATCAACGTCATAGGAATGTTGCTGCTCATTTGGGCCAATTCCTTTGACAGCGCCGACGGGCAATTGGCACGCATGACGCACAATTACAGTCGCATAGGTCGCATCCTGGACGGCATGGCCGGAGATATATGGTTTGCCACAATATACGTAGCCATCTGCCTGCGCGAGGTGGTAACCTCCGATTTTTTCATGCAGCACAACTGGGTGATATGGGTAGTGGCCGTTGTCACCGGATTGTGCCACGCCAAACAGGCCGCCATGGCTGACTACTATCGTCAGTTCCACCTATACTTCCTCAAAGGCGAGGACGGCAGCGAGTTGGAACAGGCCTCACACCTACGCAAACGCCTGGCCGAGATGTCTTGGGGCCGTAACTTCTGGAGCAAGCTCGTGCTGACTTTCTACACACGGTATACAGAGAACCAAGAAGCATGGACTCCGGCGATGCAGCGCCTGCGTACCGCACTATCTGACAAATGGGGCAACAGCAAAATACCGCAGGCCTTCCGCGATGACTTCCGCGTATTGTCATTGCCGCTGATGAAGTATACCAATATCCTGTCCTTCAATTGGCGCACCATCGCACTCTTCGCCTCGCTCTTTGCCCAAATGCCATGGCTGTACTTCGCCTTCGAGCTGATAGTTCTCAATTCTTTACTTGTCTATATGATGTGCCGCCACGAGTCTCTGTGCCGGCGTCTCACCGCCGACCTCGCCGCCGGCAAATACGATGATGCACTATGAGCAATGCGCTACTGACGGGCATACGCGGTGTCATCTTTGACTACGGAGGCACTCTCGACACTCGCGGCGACCATTGGAGTCATATCCTGCGCCAAGGATGGGAACACTGCGGCATCAAAGCCGACGAGCAACAATTTCGCCATGCCTACGTCTACGCCGAGCGGGCCCTGGCTGCACATCGCATCATTACACCCGAAGACGACTTTCCGGCGCTACTGCGCAAAAAGGTCCTCATCGAATTATGCTGCAACGCCGAGCTATTACCCGAAGACCCCAAAGAATCAAGCGTATACAATCGCGCTCTTGAAGCATCCGGTGACACAATCAAAGACACGGCCGAACATATAGCCTCTTACTGCAACGACTATGCTCGCGCATGCATAGATGAAGTGCGGCCCGTACTCGAAGCATTGGCCGCACGCTACCCTATGGTGCTGGTCAGCAATTTCTACGGCAACGTAGATGCAGTCCTGCGAGGCATGGACATCCGGCAGTATTTTGCCGGCATCATCGAGAGCGCCGTCGTAGGCATACGCAAACCGGATGCACGCATATACGCCCTGGGGGTGATGGCTCTGCCGGTGACCGAACAGGCTCGCACCGCAGGCGACACCTGCGACATCTTCGGGCACGGAAGTGGAGCATGGCTACGCCCCGAGAGCGTCCTCGTAGTAGGCGATTCGCTATCCAAGGACATATACCCGGCACGCTCGATAGGCTGCCGCACCGCATGGATCAAAGGCCGAGGATGGACCGCCGCCGAAGACGAAGCTTCGGATCCGGCATTCATTCCGTCGCTCAGCGCACTGATGCCTTAGCCAACCTAACGCCGGGCACATTCGTATCCGCGTTGACATACACACACGAATAATCGAGAGCCGCAGCTGTCAATGAC
>ULSU01017013.1_pt1 | contig 17562 bp, 15 predicted proteins | sample 1956941 | NCBI WGS metagenome assembly ULSU01 (sample SAMEA4835715, study PRJEB28245) | human gut metagenome | biome: gut microbiome; material: fecal sample | place: Denmark | collected 2008
CGCGGTCCGCGCCGCCAGTAATGCTTACCATTGTCATAGCCATGCTACTAAAGAGCCGCATGGCCAGGCATTCCACTCATGAGAAATGAATGAAATGTACACCATAGCATCAAAAGTCCCCATAGTCCGACATCGGATTGTGGGGATTTTTTCTGTTTATGCAACGTAAGGCTTTTCTGAAGTCTGAGGCCTGACTTCCGAGGCCAGAAATTCGATTTCCGAGGTAGGATGTTTAAAATCCAGAAGCCCCCAAGGTTGGTAGAGAGGCGACAGCGCCCCTGAAGGGTAGAGTGTTCAAAATCTCAAGAAATCTGCGTTTTTGCTAAATAATAAGGTGCGACGAAGCCCTGGGGCGAAGCACTGTAGCTCACTTTGCTCGCAAAGTGAAGGGGCGAATATTGTGGCGGCCAAGCACGAGCTGAAAATCCAACAAAGTCATGCTCCAAAGCGTTGGTCATGTTCGCTACGTGTTCGTGGCCCTCACTTTGCGAGCAAAGTGAGCTACAATGCTGGCGCCGCAACAGATGATTATGCTGGCGCAGCGTAAATTTCCGCTGCGAGGGCGCTACCGCTAAACTTGATTTTCTCTGGATTTTTAACGCCCTACTTTCGAAGGCCGAGGCCATTCTTTCCGCGTTGCAGTCCGCTTCCTGTGCTCCCATGTCTTTTCTCCGACTCCCTATGCCCCCAGATTCGCTTGCGTCTGCTCCCGCGTTCGCTGGCAGGCATAGGGCGAGTTCTTGGAAAAAAACATGGCGTTGCGTCCCGATGAGGCCCTGGCGTTTCAAAATACGTTTGTCTCCGTTCGTGTCGGGGCATTCTGCGGTTTGCCTCCTGTCTTGTGCCACGAAAATATGCCGTGCAGAAACAAACATTAAAAAAAGCCGAGATATTCCGCCAAACTCCCAAAAATTATTGTTACTTTTGCCTGTAAGTATATACTTGCGTAAAAAAACATAAAAGTCATGACGCTCGACGATATTAAATCAGTATATTTTGTCGGTGCAGGAGGCATCGGCATGAGTGCCCTTGAACGTTATTTCCTTGCTGAGGGAAAGTGCGTTGCGGGTTACGACCGCACATCTTGCGAACTCACAGAGACGCTCCGCAAAGAAGGTGCCGACATCCATTACGAAGACAACGTGGAACTCATTCCTGAGTGCTGCCGCGACAAAGCCACCACATTAGTGGTATTTACGCCTGCCATCCCGGCAGACCACAAAGAATTGACCTATTTCCGCAACAACGGTTTCGAGGTGCAGAAACGCGCCCAGGTGCTCGGCCTTTTGACGCGCCACTCCAAGGGACTCTGCGTGGCCGGAACCCACGGAAAGACCACCACTTCAACCATGGTGGCACACCTGCTCCACCAGAGCCACGTGGGATGCAACGCTTTCTTGGGCGGCATCAGCAAAAACAGTGGTACGAATTTCCTGCTCTCAGAGAAAAGTCCGTATGTCGTGATAGAAGCCGACGAGTTCGACCGCTCCTTCCATCATCTGCGCCCCTTTGCCACTGTCATCACTGCCACGGATGCTGACCATCTTGACATCTATGGAACTGAGGAGGCTTATCTGGAGAGCTTTACAAAATACACCAGTCTCATTCAACCGGGCGGCGCGTTAATCGTTCATTGCGACTTGAAGATGAAAGAGGCCCTACAAGATGGCGTGCGTCGCTACGACTACAGCCGCGACAAGGGCGATTTTCATGCTGAAAACCTGCGCATCGGTGGTGGACGCATCGTGTTTGACTTCGTCTCGCCGTTTGGCAATATCAAGGATGTTGAACTCGGTGTGCCCGTGAGCATCAACATCGAAAACGGCATCGCCGCTATGGCGCTCGCCAAGATTGCCGGTGCCACGGAAGAGGAAATCCGCCGCGGCATGCTGAGCTTTGAAGGCGTTGTGCGCCGCTTCGATTTCAAACTCAAAACCGACCGCATCGTCTTCTTGAGCGACTACGCCCACCATCCAGCGGAAATCCGCCAGAGCGTGCTCTCGTTGCGCGAAGTGTTTGACGGACGCAAACTCACCGCCATTTTCCAACCCCACCTCTACACCCGCACCCGCGATTTCTACAAGGATTTTGCCAACAGTCTTTCGTTGCTCGACGAGGTGATTTTGACGGAAATCTATCCGGCCCGCGAACAGCCCATCCCCGGCGTGACCAGTCAGATTATCTTCGACGAACTGCGCCCCGACATGCAACGCCGCATCTGCCAGAAGACCGACGTGCCGCAAATCGTTGAAAACGAGGATTTCGATGTGCTCATCGTGCTCGGAGCTGGCGACCTCGACAACTATTGTGATGAAATAACAGAAATTTTGAAACGAAAATATTGCTGATGCCAGCACGGGCGGCACAGACCGCCTGAGCCGCGGGGGAGGAAAGCGTCTTTCAGAACCTTCCTCCGCTTGCAGCCAAAGGCACGTAAAATCCCGCAGAATTGCTATGAAGACATTCTTTAAACTGCTCGTATTGTTGGGGGTCGTTGCCTATCTCTTCTATGTCTTTGCCGACATATCTGGGAAAAGAGACAGCACGCGCTGCAAGGAAGTGAACGTGATCATCGTTGACAGCAGCTACGCGGGATTCATCAACGCCGATGAGGTGGTGCGTATCTTGAAGAAGGAGAAGATTTATCCTGTGGGCCAGTTGATGGAGGAGGTCAATGGCGACAGTCTGGAGAAAGCACTGGAGAAAAACTCGTTCGTGAGCCTCGTGAAGTGCTATAAGACACCGGGAGGCCGCGTCAACATCAACATCTCGCAGCGACTGCCCATCCTGCGCATCAAAGCCGACAACGGCGACGACTATTACATCGACAACAAGGGCGTGGCCATGATGCCAGAAAACTATACGGCTGACGTGGCAGTGGCAACGGGACGCATCAGCAAACGCTATGCTGCCAAGAACCTGGTCCACTTGGCTCGCTATCTCCACACGAACGACTTTGCCAACGACCTCGTGGAGCAAATCAACGTGGCGCCCGACGGCAGGGTGGCGCTCATCCCGCGCATCGGTTGCCAGGTGATCCAGATGGGAAAGCTCGACTCGCTGACCCTGAGGACGCAGATGCAAAACCTGCGCGTGTTTTACGACAAGGTGCTGCCGACTGTTGGGTGGAACACCTATCGCGAAATCAGTTTGGAATTCAACAACCAGATTGTTTGCAAGAAAAACTGACGCCTGAAGCTCCGCTTCGGAGAACGGGCGGACGCAGCGCAGGAAAACGACCGCAACGCAAAGCCGTGTCGGCACCGTGAAGCTGGCACGCTGAAGAAAGACGCTATAAGTAGGTGTAAAAAAATAATGCTCTTGGCATAAATCATAAAAAGAGTTTTGACCACCCACTTGTTATTTTAAGAAAGAAACCTCAAAGGCCAGAGAGCCGTTTCGCCAAGCAATCGTCTTGCGCGTGGAAAACTCAAAGGCCAACGCCTAATAACACTCTATGAATATGACAAATGACGACTTCATCGTAGCAATAGAACTCGGTTCGTCCAAGGTGACGGCTATTGCTGGGCAGAAACAGCCTGACGGTGCCATCAAAGTCCTCGCATACGCACAAGACCCTTCGGAATCGTTCATCCGCAAGGGGTGTATCAACAATTTCAACAAGATGACGTCGTGCGTTGACAGCATCAAGCAGAAATTGGAAAATGCCCTCGGACGCTCCGTTGCCAGCTGCTATGTCGGCATCGGCGGCATGGGCATGCACACCGTGGCCAACACCGTGACGCGACATCTCGGCGAGAAGCAACTCATCACCGCCGAAATGGTCAACAACGTGAAGGATTCCAATAACAGTATGCCTGGAAACGACCGCGAAATCCTCGAGGTGATACCGCAGGATTACCAGCTCGGCACACAGGTGGTGGCCGACCCCATCGGCATCGCGTCTGACGTGATTGAAGGACACTTCCTCAATATCATCTCCAACACGAGCGTGTCGGAAAGCGTTTACAACTGCTTCCGCAGTGCTCATCTCAACGTGGTGGGTATGCCCATCACGGTCCTCGCTCTGGCCGACGCCATCTTGACGGAGCCGGAGAAGCGCTCAGGATGCGCCTTCGTGGACATGGGTGCGGAAACCACTTCCGTGGCCATCTTCAAGAACAATATTCTCCGCCATTTCGCCGTCATCCCTCTCGGTGGCGCCAACGTCAACCGTGACCTCTGCACACTGCAAATTGAGGATTCGGAGGCTGAACAGCTCAAACGCAAATATGCCACGGCTTACAGCAACGAGGAGGAAGACAAGCACGAACCTGTCACGCTGGGCGACGGTCGCACCGTGAAGTATGAAGAATTCAATGGCCTGGTGGAAGCACGCATGGAGGAAATCATCCTCAACATCAAGCACCAGATTGCCCTCTCCAAATACGACGACTCGAAGCTCGTCAGCGGCATCGTGGTGACTGGTGGCGCCGCTAATATGAAGAACATCGACAAGGCCTTTGCTGCCTTCACCGATTTCAGAAAGGTGCGCTTCGTGAAGAACACCCGTTTGCAAACGCGTTTTGAAAGCAAACCATCGTCGTCTTTCAATGCCGACGGCTCATTCAATGCCGCCATCGCCCTCATCGACAAGGGCGAAATCAATTGCTGCGGCGGTGTGATCGGACAGGAGGGCAATGCGTTTGAACAGCAGGCGCAGGGCGGAAATGTCCAGACGGAGAACGATTTCTCACAGCAGGGCATGCAGCAGACCTTGGCAGGCACAGGCCAGCAGGGTGTGCAGAATGTCACCATCGGTGGCCATCAGAATGCAGCCCAGACGCAGACGGTTGCTCAGGGGCAGCAGAACGGCCAGACAACAGATGTCGAAACCGAGGAAACTTCTGAAAGAGAGACCAAGAAGCCTAAGCAGAAGAGCGGCATGTTTGGTCGCATCTCGAGCATCTTCAAGAAAGTGACCAATGCTGCAGGCAACCTCGTCAATGACGATGACGACCGCTTTATGGCGTCGCGCAAAGATAAGTAATGGTCATCATTACTAAAGAACAAGTTTTGGCCAAACCATGACCAAACCGGTTCCCGGCGGCAAATGGGTGTCGCAGAGAAATCAGTCCGGTTAAAAAAACAACTCCTAAACGATTCATAGTTTTATGTCAGATAACAACGAATTGCTCGATGTGGGCATGCCTTCAACATCTCCTTCAATCATTAAGGTCATCGGCGTTGGAGGCGGTGGCGGAAATGCCGTCAACCACATGTACCGTGAGGGTATTCACGATGTCAATTTCGTACTTTGCAACACCGATAGCAAAGCATTGATGGACTCTCCCGTTCCCGTTCGTCTCCAGCTCGGAAAAGAAGGACTCGGCGCGGGAAACATCCCGGCAAAGGCCCGCGAAGCCGCCGAAGAAAGCGTTGAAGACATCCGCCAGATGCTCAACGATGGCACCAAGATGGTGTTCATCACCGCTGGTATGGGCGGCGGTACGGGCACGGGCGCCGCACCAGTCGTTGCTCGCGAAGCCAAGAATATGGGCATTTTGACGGTGGGCATCGTCACCATCCCGTTCCGCTTCGAAGGCAACAAGAAAATCGACCAAGCCCTCGACGGCGTTGACGAAATCTCAAAGCACGTTGACGCCTTGCTCGTCATCAACAACGAACGCTTGCGCGAAATTTATCCCGACCTCAATGTGCTCAGTGCCTTCGAAAAGGCCGACAACACTTTGAGTGTGGCTGCACGAAGCATCGCTGAAATCATCACCATGCACGGCATCATCAACCTCGACTTCCGTGACGTCTGCACTGTCTTGAAAGACGGCGGTGTGGCCATCATGTCTACGGGATTCGGCGAAGGCGAAAACCGTGTGACGAAGGCCATCAACGATGCCCTGCATTCACCGTTGCTCAACAACAGCGATATTTTCAACTCCCACAAGGTGTTGCTCTCCATCTCTTTCTGCGCAGAAAAGGAAGGCGATTCGCTGATGATGGAGGAGATGAACGAGGTGCACGACTTCATGGAGAAATTCCACGACGACGTGGAGACGAAGTGGGGTCTCTCAACCGACCCATCGCTCGGCAAGAAGGTGAAAATCACCATCCTGGCCACTGGCTTCGGCATTTCCAGTGTGCCGGGCATGCAGGAAAAACACGACGCGGAAGACGAGAAGCGCCGCCAACTCGAAGCCGAAAAGGCCGAGGAGAACGACGAGCGCCGTACACAATATTACGACAACCCCAACCGAAAGAGCGGGCAGCGTAAACGTTCGCGCATCTATCTCTTCGGCTTGGACGACCTCGACAATGAAGAGGTAATCTCGCTGGTTGAAATGACACCGACGTTTAAGCGTAGCAAGGAAGAACTCAACAGCATCAAGAGCAAGACTTACAACAGCGTGGCCGTGGAACCAGAAAGCGACAACACCAATGGTTCGGCCGCGCAGGTGATTTCATTTGCCTGATAAGTCTCCCCTGTTTCCAAAGTAGGATTCCACCCGTTCGGCCAGAGAAAGGAAGGGTTGCCGATGCTCCCAACGGATGCTTCGGAACTCATGGCCTTCGGACGCTGAAAATCGCACCACCTAATCCCCAAGTATTCATTCAGAGAATATGTCAGAACTCAACAATACATCAAATCTGTTGGTAGAACCCATCGTTAATCATTCCGCCGAGATCATCAAGGTCATCGGTGTTGGTGGCGGTGGGGGTAACGCTGTGGGGCAGATGTACCGTGAGGGAATTGAAGGGGTTCGCTTCCTGGTGTGCAACACAGACCAAAAAGCCCTCGAAGACTCCGTCGTGCCCGACAAAATTCAGCTCGGCCCCGGTCTCGGAGCGGGCGGCCAGCCTGTCGTTGGCCAGGATTTGGCCGAGAAAAACCTCGACAAGATCGATGCCATCTTCGACGACAAGGTGAAGATGGTGTTCATCACTGCCGGTATGGGCGGCGGCACCGGCACCGGTGCCTCGCCAGTCATTGCCCGCGAGGCAAGGGCTCATGGTGTGCTGACGGTGGGCATCGTCACCATCCCGTTTCTCTTTGAACGTGAACGCCAAATCGACAAGGCGCTTGATGGTCTTGAACGACTGGGCAAGGAGGTGGATGCCATGTTGGTGATCAACAACCAACGCCTCTGCGACATCTACACCGACCTCACCATCATTGATGCTTTCAAGAAAGCCGACCTCACCCTGACAACGGCGGTGCGCTGCATAGTGGAAATCATCGAGATGCACGGACGTGTCGGACTCGACTTCTGCGATGTCAGCAACGTTTTGCGTAATGGCGGTGTGGCCATCATGTCGACCGGTTTTGGCAAGGGCGAGAAGCGCGTCACCAAGGCCATTGAAGAAGCGCTCTATTCTCCGCTCATTAACAACAATAACGTCTATCGCGCCCATAAGATTATTTTGGCCATCACCATCAACCCCGACCCGAAATATGCCTTGCGCATGGAGGAAGTGGGGGAAGTGAACGAATTTATGGCCAAGTTCTCCGACAACATCGAGACCAAATGGGGTCTCGTGACAGACGAGAATATGGGCGAACAGGTGAAAATCACGATTCTCGCCTCTGGATTTAATCTCAACGGGCAGACGGTTGATGATGAATACACGCAGCGTCACGCGGCCATACGTGCCCGCTATTATGACGACGGCGGTCCTATGCGCAAACGCGTGCGCCACAAGCGCCAGGTGTTTCTCTTCGACACGGCCGACCTCGGCAACGAGCGTCTGGCTGAGGCGGTGAGTGCTTCGCCGACCGACACGCGTACCAGCGGAACGCTCGAAACTTTCTTGCATCTCAAGCAGCAATCGCTCGGGAATGGCGCTTGCGATGACGCCGAAAACGCTGTGGGGCAGCCGACTGGTTTTTCTGCCAATGGTGCCGCAAGAGCGGAGGAGGGGAGTGTTGTCATTGATTTTTCGAACTAATTGATGGTGTCTTCATCCGCCGAAGATTTCGATGCGGGTGAAGATGTCTTTTAAATCCCAATATATTATGTCACTTTTTGATCAAGTCAGCAAGGATATTGTTGCTGCCATGAAGGCCAAGGACAAAGTGCGCCTTGAAGCATTGCGTAACATCAAGAAATTTTTCATAGAAGCCAAGACGGCTCCTGGAGCCAACGACACGCTCGATGATGCTGTCGCCCTCAAAATCCTCGCCAAGCTCGCTAAGCAGGGCCGCGACACGGCCGCTCTCTATCACGAGCAAAACCGCCCCGACCTCGCTGAGGAAGAGGAGGCACAGGCCAAGGTGATTGAAGAGTATCTCCCGAAGGCCCTCACGCCAGAGGAACTCGAAGCTGAGGTGAAAGCCATTATTGCTCAGGTGGGTGCAACGAGCGCCAAGGACATGGGCAAGGTGATGGGCGTTGCCAGCAAGCAGTTGGCAGGCCGCGCTGACGGTCGCGCCATTTCGACGCTCGTCAAGCAGCTCTTGGCGTAAGGGAGGCGCGGTTGCCGGGAAGGGCGTAGAATTGCCCGCTCAGGAATCAGCCGCCTTTAGGCACCTCGTGACCACCTACTTATACCATATAAGACAGCCGGATGTAACCAGGAAGACGGGGACATCCGGCTGTTTTTTTTCGGCATGAATGAAAAAATTGAAGTTCCTTTTTTACTTTTGCTTTTCGGCAGGGTCATATAGACAGAAGCAGCAAGCAAGCGGGCGCTCACGAACAACGCTGTGCGTCCCAACCAATGAAACGTTTCGAAGTCTGCTCACGCATTGTTGAACCCATTATAAAAAATTACGACGATGAAAAGTATAGGAAATTTCAAGAGTTTGTTCCTCATGTTGGTGATGGCTCTGTTTTGCATGACGGCAACGGCACGTCCCGGCCGCGTTCACACTGTCAACCGCTCCTGTGTGGTGATGATGGCGAAAGTTAAACCTTGCCCTTGCAAGAAGCATCACAAGAAATGCAAGAAACATCGTCATTGCAAGAAGCATCATTGCTTCTGCGTGAGATATTCACATCCGATGAACCACCGTAGATAGGCGCTGGAAAACACAAGACAATGTCCAGCGCGGCGCCCAAGAATAATCCCAGACATAACACATCATGGCAACTGACGACAAAGAAATAATCAACCTCATAGGCCGGGACCCCAACGGCGGGTTTCGTCAGCTGATGGGCAAATACCAAGAGGCGGTTTACTGGCATGTGCGCCGAATGGTCGTCTCGCACGATGACGCACAGGATGCCGCGCAGGAAACCTTCGTGAGGGTCTATCGGTCGTTGAGGACTTATCGTGGAGAATGCTCCCTGCGCAGTTGGATCTACCGCATAGCCACCAACGAGGCCCTGCGCGTGATTTCAAATCGCCGCCAGGAAATGGTTTCTTTGGACTCGGAATCAACGGGGGCCGAACTGATTGCCGCAGGCGATTATGTGGACTACGACAATGCAGTGGCCGTGAAATTCCAAAAGGCGATTCTCACGCTCCCGCCGAAACAACAGTTGGCATTCAACCTGAGATACTACGACGAAATGAGCTTTGAGGAAATTTCGCAGGTGGCGGGAACTACGCCTTCAAGCGTCAAGGTCAGTTACCACGTGGCCAAAGACAAAATCATTGCATACATGAATTCTAATGACTGAACAGATGAAACAGACTTTCGATTTCAAGCAAATTGGCAAGCGGATGCCTTACCGAGTTCCTAACGGTTTCTTCCAGGAAATGGAACACAACGTGCTGGATGCCGTGGCTGAAAAGGCGACAGAGCGTAAGCCAGCAATGACTGAGCGTAAGTCGCTACAGGCAAAGCGTTTCGTCTTTACGCGCTTGGCGAAATATGCAGCAGCCGTAGCCGCGTCGGTCGTTGTCTTATTGGCGGTTAACGTGAAATTCTTCTACGTTGCAGCCCCTACGGATATGCAGGATGTGGAAGCCGCTTTCGACCAGCTCTCCTTGAGCGATCAGGAATGTCTCGTTGAACTTTATCAGGAAGATGTGTTCTTGGATAATGATTATTAGTTGGCCGCAAGGCGATATGCCTCTTCGGACGCTTCGTATTTATACAACACAAACAAACTAAACAAATATACAATCATGAAAAAGATATTGGGTATTCTCATACTCGTTGTGGCCGCAGTGTTCCAGGCCCAGGCTTCTGACCAGACACCGCAGCAACGCCACACTCGTGAACAACTTGCCAAGATACAGGCCGAGCACATCGCCCACGATTTGGCCCTTGACGACAAAACGGCGGCGTTGTTCATTGACACCTATTGCCAAAGCCAAAGGGAAGTGTGGGCTGTGGTGGGTAATCGCGTGAAAAGCGAGGGCAGTTCTGAGGAAAATTCTGAACGGGCCATCAAACGGCGTTTCGAAAATAGCGAAAAACTGCTTGCCATCCGCCAGAAGTATTATAAGAAGTATTCTGAATTTCTCACGCAGCGACAAATCCAGCGCGTCTATGAGATTGAAAAGAAATGGAAGAAAATTCCTCTGAAGCGTCGAGGCAAAATGCGCCGAGGCAACCGCTGATACCCTAGGCCGATAGCTAAACGGATTGCAGGCACTGGAAGCGCTGCAAGTATTGAGAAAATCGCGATATTATCAGGAGAGTCATCGCGTATCTTGATACAAATTATCGCCTGCCGAGTTGCCATAAAAAAGTCCGCCTGCGAAAACCAATTCGCAGGCGGACATTTTTATGAAGTCTGTTGGCGGAAATCTGGTGCTTGCTCTGCGCCAGATATTCTCCGCTCATAAAACCACTGATGCTTATTTCATGAAGACCTTAAACAGGCCGCCACCATCAGGGGCGTTGTATATTTTCTTCTCATTCGGTTTCTTGCAAGCCTTGATGGCTTCCAAGTCCGCAGCAGAAGCTTTTCGGAAATTCTTATAGGTGGCGGGGAATCCGGTCACCGTCAGCACTCTTTCGCCATAGGAAGTGCGTTCGAAGACAAACTGCGGTTCGAGCAATACATCGGCATTATTTGCTTTCAGCAACTGGGCAACGAGATTCCCCTGAGCCACTTGTTTCGAGGGTTCGCCCAAGTGGAACGGTCTGAAGCTCCACGTCATCGTCTGTGTGGCTTTCTGTTGGATTTCCAAGTCCGCTACTTCTGGATAGGTCACGACCGTTGATTCTACCATTGCAGTGGTGGCCGTCTTCGTAATGGTTGAGCACGACGACATAAAGAGCGCCGCACAGACAGCCGTTAGTAAAAATAACTTTTTCATAACCAGCCCCTTTCTTTATTTATTTCTGAAATTTTTGTATTTAGCAGGGTAGCCGCTGACTTCAACGCTTTTGAACTTTGAACCAAAGAGTCCCTTTTTCTTTACGAAGGTGAATTCCGGCGCCACAAGCACGTCGGCATTGCCGCTCTTCATGAGCAGTTCTTTAACGGCCGTGTTCTGCAAGTTCTTCTTTCCGCCTCTTCTCGCTCTGGCTTCCGTGTAATAAACGTGCTCGACTCTCTGTGAGGAAATCTCCAAGTCGGCCATAGAATTTGTGGTCAGGCCGTTTTCAACATCTATAGAAGTTGCAGTCTTGGTAATGGTGGTGCAAGAAGCTAAGGCGAAGCTGGCGCACAGGGCAATGAAAATCTTTTTCATGGTTGCAAAAATTTGAGTTGGGTTCCGTTCGGTGCTTGTATATTTAGTTGTGCAGGAACCGTTGACACAGCTAAAACTGCGCTTTTGCGAAAAGCACTTTATAATAATACGCTTGCAAAGGTAAATATTTTTAGAAATATGTACAAATACTTAAAATTCTCTTCCTGCCTAAGCGGTAGCCTTCTCATGCCAAGCGGTCGTATTTTAAGTTTGTGTGGTAAATTTTTTTTGACGCTCGCATGCGAGGAATAATGTCCTCCCGCCCCTTAAATCATAAATATTTCTTACCTTTGTTGCTGGAGAACAATCCCCTATTGCAAAGACACAGTATAAATCCAAGTATTCATGATAGTACACGTTGCCAATCCCATTTATGATTCCGTCTTCAAATATATAATGGAAGACGAGCGCATAGCCAAGACAGTGCTTTCCGCGTTGCTGAAGAAAGAGGTCGTACACGTTACGGTGCGTCCACATGAATATGCCAACACCACCCGCAATGCGATATCCATGTTCCGCATAGATTTCGCAGCAACAGTGGTTGAAGACGACGGTTCGGAGCAAGTCATCCTGATTGAATTACAGAAGACTTGGCTGAACACAGAAACCTTGCGTTTCCGCCAGTATCTGGGCGTGCAATACGGCAACCAGTGCAACATACAGGTGGATTCCAAGGAAGGCTATGCCTATCCGATGGTTGTCGTCTATCTGTTGGGACACCGCGTTGGGAACATAGACACCCCCGTGCTTTACGTCAACCACAAGACCTACGACTACGAGGGCGCTGAAGTGGCCGAGGGGATGACCGACCCGTTCGTAGAAAGTCTGACGCACGACAGCATCATTGTGCAAATTCCCTTGCTCAAAGGCCGCGTAAACAACCGCCTGGAAAAAGTGCTAAGCGTTTTCGACCAAAGCAAGACCGACTCGGAAAACAAGCAACTCCTGAACATCGACGAACACAGCTACGAGGATGACGCCGATATGATGTATGTCATCCATCGCTTGACGGCCGCCGCCGCCGATGCCGACATCCGTTCAGACATGAACGTCGAGGATGAATATTTCTCGGCCATAGAAGACCGCGACACGGAAATAATGACGCTGGGCGAGGAACTCAAACAACAGCGAGCGGCGAATAAAAAGCAAGAAGATGCGCTTCGCCAGCAGGAAGATACGCTCCGCCAGCAAGACCTCATGTTGAAAAGCATGGTGAAGGCGATGCTTGAGAAGGGAATGTCCATCAAGGAAGTATCTTTACTGGTCAACAAGGACGCGACGTTCCTGGAGAATCTCATAAAATAATTCAGACAACTTACTTAACTAATAAAGGGGCGTTCCGAAGAATCTGGTAAAGCAAGGGCTGTTTGCAATCAAATGACAGTGGAAGAATATCTTGAACAACCTGTCCTTTGGTCATTACGAAGGCTGGATTTTTAAGAATACCCCCGAACCAAAAACGAAACAAGAAATGAAGTTATCAACAGGCTCTTTGTTGGCCTTGGCGCTTGCGCCTGCCATTTCTGCCCAGGCGGCAGGAAAGGGCAAAGACAAAACACCGATGCGCCCCAACGTCATCTTTATCTACGCCGATGATTTGGGCTTCGGAGACCTTGAATGCTATGGTGCCAAGAATGTGGAAACACCAAATGTAAACCGTTTGGCCGCCAATGGCATACGCTTTACCAATGGTTATGCCACTGCGGCTACTTCTACGCCCTCGCGCTATTCTATGCTGACGGGAGAATATGCCTGGCGCAAACCGGGAACGGACGTCGCTGCGGGTAATGCGGGAATGATTATCCGTCCGGAACAGTTCACCATTGCCGATGTGTTCAAGAGCGCTGGTTATGCAACGGCCGCTTTCGGCAAATGGCATCTCGGCTTGGGCGACAAAACGGCTGAGCAGGATTGGAACGCGCCGCTTGCCACTGGTCCTAACGACCTTGGTTTTGACTATTCCTATATAATGGCTGCAACGGCCGACCGTGTGCCTTGCGTGTTCATCGAAAACGGTTCGGTAGCCAATTACGACCCTTCTGCGCCCATAGAAGTGAGCTATCAGAGAAATTTCCCGGGCGAACCGACGGGGCGTGCCAATCCGGAATTGCTTTACAACCTGAAGCCGAGCCACGGACACGACATGAGCATTATCAACGGCATCAGCCGCATCGGCTATATGAAGGGCGGCGGCAAAGCGCTTTGGAAAGACGAGAACATCGCCGACTCCATCACCGCCCATGCCGTCAACTTCATCAACCAGCACAAGAAGGAACCCTTCTTCATGTATTTCGCTACCAACGATGTCCACGTGCCACGCTTCCCCCACGAGCGTTTCCGTGGTAAAAACAAAATGGGCTTGCGCGGCGATGCCATCGTGCAGTTCGACTGGACTGTCGGCCAAATCATGGCCGCCCTCGAAAAGGCCGGATTGAGCAAGAACACCCTCATCATCCTCTCGAGCGACAATGGACCAGTGGTTGACGACGGCTACGCCGACCGCGCAGAAGAACTCCTCAACGGCCACAGTCCTACGGGTAATTTGCGTGGCGGAAAATACAGCGCCTTTGAAGGTGGCACGCGTATTCCGCTCATTGTTCACTGGCCTGCACAAATCAAGGGCGCACAAGAGAGCAACACCCTCGTGTCGCAAATCGACTGGCTCGCTTCGATGGCCGAGCTCGTTGGTGCCCGCATCCCGAAGGGTGCCGCCCCCGATAGCTACAACTATCTCGACAACCTCCTCGGACGTGCCAACGAAGACCGCCCCTGGATCATCGAGCAGGCTTCAAACCACACGCTCTCCGTTCGTACGCGCAACTGGAAATACATCGAAGGAAGCGACGGCGGCAAGATGATTACGTGGGGCCCGAAGATAGAAACAGGTTATGCCCCCGTTCCACAGCTCTACAATATGAGCGACGAGACCGAACAGGTGGACGTTGCCGCGAAAAATCCGCAGAAGGTGTTTGAGCTCGAGCGCATCCTTCGCAAAGTGAGAACGCAGACCCTGCGCATCCGCCGCCCGTCCGTTCAGAAATAATCAAATTAAACTCCCAATCATAAGAGGCAGCAGGAAATCTTGCTGCCTCTTTTGCTTTCTTCGATTGTCTTTTCGTGCGGGCAAACTATGCTTTTCGTCTCGGATTATGTTTTATTAGTCAACGATATAGCTTGGAAATGGAGAAAACTTTTTACCTTTGCAGGGTTTTATAAACATTACGTCGCAGGCATTTGTTCCCAAAGGCAAAGCCCGACCATTCACCAAAAACAGGACATCCGTGAAACAAAAATTATTTCTCACCTTCATCCTTGTCACCTTCGTGACGTTTGCCGCCGTGGCGCAACGCATCACGGGTGTTGTCACCGACTCCAAGACCGGTGAAGCCCTGCCTTTTGCCAATGTCTCCATCGAGGGAGGTAGTTACACGCGCACCAATGAAGCAGGCCGTTATGCCTTGCCCTTCAAGGCCGGAAAAATGCGCGTGTCGATGATTGGCTATGCCACGAAGACCCTGAAGGTGCAGCAGGCTGGTGTCTATAACGTGAAGCTCGACGACAATTCGGCCAAATTCGGAACGGCCGTTGTGACGGGCCACAAGACCAAGTACACGCGCAAAAACAACCCAGCCGTTGAGCTCATGCGCAAGGTGATAGAAGCCAAGAAGATGAGCGACCTCAAGCTCCACGACTATTACTCCATCCACAAATATTCTAAACTCACGTTTGCCTTCAACGACGTCACCGACAAAATCTTCGAAGAAGGCAAATTCAAGAAGATGCCCTTCCTCAAAGACCATGTGGAAACGTGCAACGAAACCGGCAAGCTCATCCTCCCCATCTCTGTCGATGAAAACGTGACGCGCGAAATCTATCGCCGCACGCCCCATGCCGACAAGAGCATTGTGCTCGGCCAGCGCAGCAACGGCATCAACGACCTTTTTAATACGGGCGACATTCTCAGCACCGTCCTCAAGGACTGCTTCACCGATGTGAACATCTACGAAGACGAAGTGCGCCTGTTGCAATACCCCTTCGTCAGCCCCATCTCCTCGCGTTCTGGCATCAGTTTTTATCGTTTCTTCATTGAAGACACCACCTACGTCGACAACGCCAAGTGCATCCGTGTCGACTTCACGCCCAACAACGCCCAGGACTTCGGCTTCTCCGGTTCGCTCTACATCCTTGCCGACTCCACCTACCGCATCAAAAAGGCCGACTTGGGCATTCCGCGCCGTTCCGATGTCAATTTCGTTGAAAGCATGCGCGTCATCCAGGAATTCACGCAGTTGCCCTCTGGCGAACAAGTCTTGAAGAGCGACGATATGATTGTGCAGCTAAAGCTCGCCAGCTTCCTGCAGAAATTCCAGGTCAAACGCGTCACGGAATACAGCGATTTCTGCTTCGACCCCATCCCCGACAAGACCTTCAAATTCAAGGGCGACCAGCAAACCGATGTCAACGCCCGCATTCGCCCCGAAGAATTTTGGGCCGAACACCGTTCCGAGGCGCTCACGCAAAGCGAAGACAAGATGGATGTGCTCGTTCGCCAGCTCGAGCGCGTGAAAGGTTTCAAGGCCGTGCTCTTCGTTGCCAAAGCCTTCATCGAAAACTTCGTTGAGACGAGTGTCGACCCCAAGCATCCTTCGAAGGTCGACATCGGTCCCGTCAACACCATGATTTCGCAAAACTTTGTCGACGGCTTGCGCCTCCGCGCCTCGGCCCAGACAACGGCCAACCTCAACCCCCATTGGTTTGCCAAGGGCTACGTGGCCTACGGTTTCAAGGACGAGCGCTGGAAGGGGCTTGGCGAGGTGACCTATTCTTTCAACAAGAAAGCCTATCTGCCGCGCGAATTTCCGGTTAACAACCTCACCTTCACCTACAACCGCGACGTCATGTCGGCCAGCGACAAATTCCTGCCAACCGATAAAGACAACGTCTTCACCTCGTTTAAGTGGAAGAAGGTCGACCACATGATGTACTACGAGACCTTCCGCCTCCTTTGGGACCGCGAATGGGAAAACGGTTTGCGCTTTAAAGTGCAGGCCCGCACCGAGCGCGACGAGCCCACGGCGGCGCTCTTCTATCAGAGCCTCGACGGCCTCGGCGTTCCCTCGCAAGACGCTTCGCTCCATCGCAAGTATTTCCGCACAAACGACCTCACGCTCGGCCTCACCTATCAGCCAGGCGCCGTCTGGATTAACACGAAGCAGCGACGCATCACGATGAACCACGATTCGCCCATCTATTCGCTCTCGCACACCTCTGGTCTTTACGAGCAACACGGGCAGAACTACAACTACAACCTCACGGAAGCCAGCATCTACAAACGTTTCTGGCTTGCCTCGTGGGGAAAAATCGACACCTACTTGAAGGGCGGCGTGCAGTGGAATAAAGTGCCGCACCCCTTGCTCGTGATGCCGGCGGCCAATTTGTCGTATATCATGGAGGACAACACCTTCAACCTCATCGACAATATGGAATTTCCAACCGACCGCTATGCCTCGCTCATGTTCTCCTGGGATATGAACGGAAAAATCCTCAACCGCATCCCCCTCATCCGCAAGCTCAAGTGGCGTGAATACATCGGTGCCAATGTGCTCTGGGGAACGCTGACCGACAAAAACAATCCGCTCCTCGAGAAGAACGCCAACGACAACCGCCTCTTCTACTTCCCCGGCCATTTCAACCCCGACGGCACTTTCACCAGTCAGTCCTCCGTGCTCGACGGCAAGAAACCCTACGTGGAAGTCGTTGCCGGCATCCACAATATCTTCAAGGTTGTACACGTAGAATACGTTCGCCGCCTCACCTACACCGAACGTCCCGACACGCAGAAATGGGGCATCCGCTTCATGTTCCGCGTGACATTCTGATAGGTCGTGCGCCCGTAACCTTCGCCGCGAGCGGCCTGAAAGGTAGGGTGTTCAAAATTCCGAAAAAATCAAGATTGGTAGAGAGGCGACAACTGCCCCTGTAAGGGGCTCATATTTAGGGTAGGGGCTTGCC
>ULSU01043170.1_pt1 | contig 17556 bp, 13 predicted proteins | sample 1956941 | NCBI WGS metagenome assembly ULSU01 (sample SAMEA4835715, study PRJEB28245) | human gut metagenome | biome: gut microbiome; material: fecal sample | place: Denmark | collected 2008
CCCGATAACGCTCGTGCTTGCACTCTACCGCACAGCAAAAGCCAAAAAAAGCGGCGGCGGTAAATCCGGTTTTTCAATAAAGAAGATATTCCCGTGGTTTATCCTTTTCTTTGTCGGTGCGTCACTTATAACAACGGTCTGCGGATTACTGCCCGAAAACAGCGTCACGCTGTTCTACTCATCTCAGTTTGTGCCGTTTGCAAAATGGCTGGCTAAATTCTTTATAGCAATGGCTATGGGGGCTATCGGACTTAACACCAATATAGTAAAGCTGATACGCAACGGCGGAAAGCCGATACTTCTCGGACTGTGCTGTTGGGTATCCATCACCGCCGTTTCGCTCGGGGTACAAAGCGTTACGGGACTTTTCACAAGCAATCTCTGATAATATAAAAGCGGGTGCGGATTATGATAATCCGCATCCGTCAGTTTATAGAAAAAGTCTGTTTTTTCAAAAAGTGCTTGTTCTCAATCCCTATCCCCAAACCCCTTTCCCCTGGAAAGGGGCTGAATGTGGGGCTGCCGCCCTCACCCCGCTTGGGGCTACGCCCCAAACCCCTTTTTTTAATTATATAGGTTTTTCTACAAGCTGACCTGTACGGATTATGATAATCCGCACCCGTTACCTATACCCTCTGCCCGAACTTAAGCAATATCCTTGAATACAGCTCCTTATTTATCTCATAATAATCGGTAGCCGTTGTCTTTCTGTCGTTTTCATAAAGCTCAAAACGCATAATTATCTCGCCGTAGTCCTCCGTGTAATAAAAAACGCACAGCCAGTAGCGGCTTTTCTCCGCATAATAATTCACAGGTTCAAGCGTCAGCACCGAGCTTATATCGCCGTTTAAAAGCATATTCAGCTCATCGGGCTTTATATAGCAGAACTGCACCTTCTTTGTCATAGGCATAGCTTTCGCTTTTCTTTTAAGCGGCGTATCTGCGGTGTCCCTGCCGGCAGTTTTCTTTTTGAAGAAAAACATATATGCTCCCCCTTTTTATAAGCAATATAATTTGCATTCCGTTGCTATTCTATCACACTTTAAACACTTTGTCCATATAACCGTGCATTTTTTCACTTGAAATAAAAATACAATTAAATCAATTATCTATCAAACTTCAAGGCTGTATCACAACTTTTTCACATATGAACAGTATACTTTAGCCATAGTCAAAAAACAATAAAGCCTACGGGCGTGAAAGGACGATAGATATGACAGACGGATTTGAACGCAATGATATGAACAACATGAACAACATGAACAGCGAAAACGAGCAGGTACAGAACAGCTTCTCGACCGCCGGCAATTCACAGACAGACTCATCTGCAAATGCAAGCGGCTATAACGCAGGTTCTTCCTACACAAGCTCCTATGACGCACAGCAGAATGCGTATAACTCATATTACAACTACGCAAACGGCGCAAACAATACCGGTGCAAACAATACCGGTACAAACAATACGGGCGCAAACAACATACACGTTGCTCCCGGTGCAAACAAGCCGCCTAAGAAGAACGGCAAGGGAGCACTGGTCGCAGGTATCATAGCGGCGGCCCTGGTAGTCGGCGGCGGTGCAGGATTTGCCGGAACGGTACTCGGCAACAGTATAAATGCCACCATTCCCTTTGCAAGCTCGTCTGACAGTACATCTCAGGGCGAATCGGCTGACAGCGGCTCAGAAAGCACCATCGCCGCACCGTCAACAACGCTCAACACCTCAAGCACGGCGACAGCCGCTCCCCTTGACGAAAGCAAGATAAACGACAGCTCAAACAGCACTCTGCTGAATGCCGAGGAACTTTACGAAAAGGTAAAGAACACTGTTGTGCTGGTATATAACTATCAGCGCCAGACAGGCTATGCCGAGCCTGTAAAATACGGCAGCGGCAGTGGCGTTGTGTTTACTTCTGACGGCTATGTAATCACAAACGCACACGTTGTAGAGGGTGCGGATAAAATGACAGTAGTCGCTCCCGATTACAAGAACCCCGATAACACAAAGGAATATGAGGCTACAGTAGTCGGCAGTGATACCTATTCAGACCTTGCAGTGCTGAAGATCAGCCGTGACGATCCGTTTGAATATGCAACGCTCGGTGATTCGGACACTGTAAGAGTAGGTCAGGATGTATGCGTACTCGGCAACCCCAAGCAGTTACTCAACTCTCTTACTAAGGGTATCGTATCCGGTCTTGGCAGAGCCTCCGCTTCAAACAGCGCATACGGCACAAGCACAATACAGATAGATGCGGCTATCAACAGCGGTAACAGCGGCGGCGGACTTTTCGATATGTACGGCAACGTTATCGGTATAATCGACTACAAGCTGGTATCCAACACATCAGCGTCAATAGATAACATCGGCTTCGCCATTACCATAAACGAGGCTAAGCCGGTAATAAACGACCTTATGACAAAGGGCTATGTTACGAACCGTCCCGGTCTTGGCATAAACGGCGAGGAAATAAGCGAATACAGCGCATATATGCAGGGACTTGAAAGCGGCGGCGTATATGTAACATATATCTCAAAGGATATGCCCGTAGCTAAGAGCGGCCTTAAGGTCGGCGATATAATCTCAAAGGTAAACGGCACAGCGGTCACCTCCGTAACAGATATACAGAATATCATTGCGGAGCTTAACATAGGCGACACTGTTGAGCTTACGGTTTACAGAGCAGGTGCAACAGGCAGATACACCACAAAGACTATCAACGTTGAGCTTGCCGAGATTGAGCTTAGCTGATAAATAAGCATAAAACAACGGCTGTGATGAACTTCACGTTTCATCACAGCCGTATTTTTATGTCCTCAGATTAAGCAGTACCGACGACATGAACATCTCGTCCTTTACCTCTGCGCAATATGTACCGCCGTACTTTTCCGCAATGCTCTTTACCGATTCCACGCCTATGCCGAAGCCCTTGTGCTTCGATGAAAACAGCACTCCGCTCAGGTCTTTTTTAAGCGTACCCGTAAAGGTATTGTCTATGCCGAGGCAAAGAGTATATTCGTCCGTCATTGCCCTTATTACTATTCTTCTGTTATCGCCGCTTTCCTCCCTGCAGGCATCTGTTGCATTTTCGATAAGGTTGCCGAACAGCACCGACAGATCCGTTTCGTCAACAGAGATATTTTCAGGGATTACCGCCTTTACATCATAATCAATATCCTCGTTTTTCGCCACCTGAGCAAAATACAGCATTACGGCATTCACCGTCTTGTTCTCGCAGAAGCTGATAAGCGTATCGTCGGGCAGGCTCTGCTGATAGCTGTTAAGATATTTTTCAAGCTCCCCGTATTGCTTATTTCTGACGTATTCCTGCATAAGCGAGATATGGTGACGCACATCATGCTTTGCTCGTCTGGCGTCCGCTATCTTCTCCTGCAGATTTTCGTATTGCAGGTTCTGCATCGCAAGGCGGTGGTTGTTGTCGCTGAGCCTTATGTTCTTTTCCTGCTCGTTTATCAGCATTGCTATAACATAATACACTATTCCGGCTCCCACGTTTATAAACAGCAGGAACACAGTGTTGCCTGCGTCAAGCGCAGTTTCAAGGCTGGACTTGCCGTTGTTGTTATAGAGCATGTGGTACCATATCAGATAGAAGGTCGCAGGTATCAGCCACAGATAACGCCACTCGATACCTGCAGGCTCTTTTTCAACTGCGGGAGTATACACCTTTTTTGTGTAGATGAAAAGCGGTATCCACACCACCGCCAGCACAACCAGCATTATAAGCGAGAACGACCAGCGGTACGGCTGTACTGCAAGCTCGGGAAAGATTTTCCCTTCTATGCACTTTGATGCCGCCACGACAAAATTCGCCGTGTTTGAGATCATAAGCAAGGTGAACAGTGCCTTGCCGAAATTTACTTTAACCGCAAAAAAATAGAAGACCACATACACCGCAGTGCTTACCACACTCGCAAGCGCCGCCTTCCCTCCCGAAAAGAAGGCCGCCCACAGCCCAAGCCCCATCTGGATAAACGATATAACAACAATAATGCAGACCGTGATTTTCACAGAAAAGCGAAGCCTTGAACGGAAAGGATAAAGTGCAAGCGCCATAAACGGCAGGAAATTCAGCAGTGAATAAACGCATATTTCCGCTATTCTGTATAACGGCGGCATCATAACTCACCGCCCTTTCCGTGCTTTATCCGTGGATAAAATATTATGACTGTAATCTCCGGTGCTTTGTAAGTAGTATTTATCATAGCCGACCTCCTACAATATAACCAATATCTATAATAGCACACAACAGACTATTTTACAATAAAAAATCAGAGTGATTACATCTGTATATTACGGTTTGTGCCGAAAAAAGCCCCGACGCAACCTGCACCGGGGTAAAATTATCTCTGAGCATTTACCGTATCGGTCACTCTGCGCTTTACTTCATCGCTTATCCTTCTGCTGTCCCTTATCTTCTGCGCCGCCGCCAGCTTGACAGCAATGCTTATCGGGCTGTGTTCAAGGTATTTCACGATAAGCTGAGGATACCTTACGCAGTACACCGATATACCCCACGCCACCGCCATATCCCGATAGTATTCACCGCCGGGAAGCCTGTCATATATTGTGAGCGCTTTTCTTACGGTCGGCTCATCGGAAAATTTCGAGAACATAAGAACTGTTCCGACACGGGAAACGAATTCTTCTTTCCTGTACATCAGCCCTTCGGCAAGACGGAGCAGATCGTCCGCTTCACTCTTTTTCACCTTGATGCAGGAGCAGAAGCAATCGCACTCGGCCCAGTTATCTATCATCTCGGCATAGCGTATAATATACGGCTCTTTTTCGCACAGCGGAACGTCGGCAAAACCGACAGCCGCACCCTTTATGATTATCTCCTCAAAGCTGTCATACGGCAGCTCGAAAATCTCCTTATAATCCGCCTTATGCCCCTTTGCGATAGCCTTAAGGTCGGGCATACGCACGCCAATCACTCTGTATTTGCTCGTATGCACTATCTTCTCGTTGAAAACACGGAACTTTTCTTCCGAAAGGCTTTCAAGCTCGACAAGCAATTTTTCACGCTCGATCATTTATACTTCTCCTCTGTTTCAAGCAGAAACTTCTTTATATCTATCCCCTGCGTACCCATATAACAGCCTATGCCGCCGCTTGCAGGGACTATCCTGTGACACGGTATCAGTATCGGGAGCGGATTTCTTTTCAGCGCCGAACCGCACGCACGGACAGCCTTGCTCCCTGCCATTTCAGCCGCCTGCATATATGTTACACGCTCACCGTAGGGTATCTTCTGCACGGCGGTGAGTATGCTCCTGAAAAACGGAGTGCCGATGCCGCTTATGTCATACGGCAAGGAGAATTCCTTCAGCCCTCCGTCAAAATACGCAAGGAACTGCTCCTTAGCCTTTTCGCATATCGGGTCGGGGCGGTCGGGTATATTCATATCGAAAACGATATTCGTTATATTCCTGCCGTCCGTTATCACCGTTACAGTGCGGTCTATAGGCATATCAAAGGTTATGTTGCTCATTTGCCCCTGTTTGCCTTTCCGCTGACCTCTTTTACTTCAAGGCGGTATACCCTCGTCCTTGATGCGCATGAGCTGTCGGGCTTATAGGTTTTCTCTCCGTACTGCTTAAGTATCAAGCCAAGTGCGGACAGCTTTTCGGACATATCGGTTATTTCCGTCATTACGCCACAGCCTGCAACGCTTTCATAAAGACTTGTTATACTGCCTTCGACATAATCACGGCAGTTGTCAAGTTCAAAAGCGACTTTGTTGTTCTCGTCTAAAAGTCGGTTCTTTTTACCTTCGGTGGCAGTGTGTATATAAAAGTACATTCTGCCGTCCTTTTCTTCATATCCGAAGTTGAACGGCAGTACATAAGGATACTCCTCTCCCGTAAAAGCAATGCGTATTACTTTTGAACGGCCGATAATATCCATTATCTCATTCTTGTCGGTTATTTCACGGTCTTTTCTTCTCATTTGTAAACCTCCGCTTTTATTAAAACAATTATACGACAAGAAAAGAAGCGTGTCAACCGCTATATAAGAACAGGCTGAAGCTGTTTATTCTCCAGTGCCGCACCTGCCGCCTGCGGTATCAGCGAAAAATCCGCCACCAGTGAACAAGGCTTCTTCAGCGGATCGTCCTGTCCGAGCGGAACGAAGTAATAGTTCCTGCAGTTCATAAGAAATCCGATATTCTTAAGCGACCCTGCAAGCGCATCATTTGTCGCACAGGCGATAAGCACAGGTCTTGCTCCTCTGAGGTGGCTTTTTACCGCCATAGTGACAGGAGTATCGGTTATACTTCTTGCGAGCTTTGCCATCGTGTTTCCCGTACACGGAGCGACAATCATTATATCCGTCAGCCTTTTAGGGCCTATCGGCTCTGCGTCCGCAACGGACATTATGACACGCTTTCCGCAGATATTCTCCGCCCTTTTTATATGTTCCTGCGCAGTGCCGAAACGGGTATCGACAGTTCCTGCACTAAGCGACATTACCGGAAGAATATCACAGCCTGCGTCACGCAATGCCTCCATCGCCGAAAATGCCTTAGAGAATGTGCAGAACGAACCCGTCATACAGAATCCGACTTTTACGCCGCAAAGTAAACTGTCAAGCTCACGGCTCACGGTTACCGCCCCTTTCTTTATCGCAGTTGTTCTTCTTGTCAATATAAGTTTCAAGTATTTCCTCCACGCAGTCGGCTATTATCTCTCCTGCCGTCACAGGCGCTGTCCGTGACGGCAGACCGCCTGCCCTTATTATCCTTGCCTTGCCGTCATAGTTTTTCATTGCCGTCTTATCAATGCCCCACTCAGACGCAAGCTCGATATAAACGGCTTCGCTGTCAAATGCCGAAAGCTCGCTTTCGCCTATCACGGCGCACGGCACTGTATTATATATCAGCGTTACATCGGGCAATGTGTTGCACAGTGCGTCAAAGCCGACAGCGTGACAGCCCGACATTCTGGCTTTTGCACGTTTTTCACGGCTTCTTGCCGCTACTGTAACCTCACAGCCCATCGCCGTAAGATACAGCGCAAGCTGTGAAGCGATTCTGCCAAATCCCAGTATAAGCACCTTCTGACCGAGCATCTGTATAGGCGTTGCGTTTATCCCGACAGCGAGCGCACCCTCAGCCGACGGCACCGCATTTCTCAGCATCACCGCCTCGTCGGCATAATGATCCTCACAGAAAAACTCGTTTTTTGCACAGAAATTTTTCACCGCAGGAGTTATCATACCGCCGATAACTATGCCGTGCGGCTTTAGCAATGCCGTCAGCAGTGAGAGCGGTATCGGCTCATCGCAAAGCGGAGCGTTTATGTTTATGCCGTCACGGCTTGCAGGGATACCAAGCACGGCGGCATCGCACTTCCCGTCGGGAAGCATATCACGATCGCTTTGCCCGTAGGTATACACCTCGTACTTTCTGCTCAGCCTGTCGGCTGTGTAACGTAAGCGGACATCTCCGCCGAGTATAATAAGTTTCATATTCGTTTACCACGCTTTCTCAGGAATTTATATCTGTGCCGTATGACGTATGTATGCTTTATGAATATCGTGTATAACCTTTTGAAAACACCGATAAATCACCTTAAAACGCATATTACGCTGTTATCCGTTACATTTTTGCTATCATATTGTATGATTTTGTTCTGTTTTTTGTGAAGAAAAGCGAAAAGACAATAAAAGCCCTTGTTTTTTCCAAATGTATATGGTATTATATGCAATAGAGGGAAACAAACCCCGCACACTTGTTGCCGACAGGCAGCAAATACAGAAAGGATCTAAGTGAAATGGCTACTAAGAAGACAAATACGACAGGAACTAAGACTCCCGTAGCTGAAGCTGTAAAGACTGAAGCTGTAAAGGCTGCCGCTGAGGTAAAAGCAGATGCCGTAAAGGCTGTAAAGGCAGTTGAGAAGGTTGCTGAAAAGGCAGTTGAAAAGGTCGCTGAAAAGGCACCTGCAAAGAAGCCTGCCGCTAAGAAGGCCGCTCCCGCTGCTAAGAAGCCTGCCGCTAAGAAGGCTGCTCCCGCTAAGCCCGCTAAGAAGGAAGCTAAGAAGGCTGCTCCCGCAGAACCCGACAAGTTTGCTCTTGCAGATATGGTAAGAGAAAAGTTTGCAAAGAAGGACGTTTCAAAGGTAAACGAAAAGATTGCTATAGAGATCAAGGCTTACGGCGAGAAGGAATTTTACATTTATATTCTTATCGATGACGGTAAGGTAACAGTAGAGCCCTGGGGCTACATCGACAATGATGTACATATAGATATGCCCATCGCTGACGTTGTTGCTGTTGTAAACGGTAAGTACGATTTCGTTGCAAAGGCTATAAGCGGCGACTTCTACGCTATCGGTTGCTTTACAAAGCTTCTCAAGGCTTACGAAGCACTTATCAAGTAATTTTACAAAACAGAATATAAGCGTTGACGCTTAAAATAATAATTGCAGGCGTAATTCCCATTGCGTCTGCAAATTATATTATATGTGGATATGAAGAAAAAACGGTAGGGAATACATCAGAATAAGGACAGGTACCAATAATGGAAAAAGTTAAAAAGGCAGTAATACTCGCCGCAGGCTTCGGAACACGAGTTCTCCCCGCAAGTAAGGCTATTCCGAAGGAAATGCTGAATATTGTCGACAAGCCCGCTATACAGTATATCGTTGAAGAAGTCATAAACTCAGGCATAACCGAGATACTGATAGTTCTGTCGAGAGGCAAGCAGGAGGTCGAGGATCACTTCGACCGCAAGCCCGATCTTGAGGCTCAGCTCCTTGCAGGCGGAAAGACAGAATTCTACAAGGTAGTATGCGACATTGCCGAAATGGGCAAGAACATCACATACGTCCGTCAGCAGATGCAGAACGGCACAGGCGGCGCTGTTATGTATGCAAAGCAGTTTGTCGGAAACGATCCCTTCGTAGTTATCTACGGCGATGATGTTATAATCGGTGACGATCCCTGCACGGCACAGTGCTGCAGAGCGTACGAGAAGTACGGCAAGGCTGTCGTAAGTATGAAGGAAGTTCCGTTTGAGCTTGTGCTGAAATACTGCACGCTTGACGTAAAACCGCTTGAAGACAACCTCTACAGCATTTCGGATATGATTGAAAAGCCCAAGCCCGAGGAAGTAATCTCAAACTTTGCCATACTCGGCAGATGCGTTCTTCCTGCTAAGATATTCGATATTCTCGCAACCCTCCCGACAGGCGCAGGCGGCGAATATCAGCTTACCGACGCTATGAAACAGCTTGCAAAGAGCGAAGGTATGGTGGGCGTTGACTTCACCGGCACACGTTATGATATGGGCAACAAGCTCGGCATAATGAAGGCCTGTGTTGAGGTTGCACTGAATCACCCCGAGATAGGCGAGGATTTCAGAGCATATCTTAAGACACTGGATATATAAATATAACAACAAAAGCGGAGCGTGAAACCCACGCTCCGCTTTTTTATCATTACGTTGTTTTCTTATTAAACCCGTATCCGCTCATATAATCTATCATCCCATACTCGTCAATAAGATTGGCAACAGCAGGTATAAACTCATTCTCCCACTTGTATTTATCGGGATAGAGCGACCTTGCCACCGCCATATAGGATTTAAGCGTATTGTCAGGCTCAAAGCCAAGCCCATCCGAGCTTTTCGGCGCATTCGGGAACGGATTCTCATATAATCTCGTATAATGAGCGCACACGTTTCTGAGATCCGACAGGCACAGCATTCTGTCCTCTACCGTTCTGTAGTTAAGATCAAAATGCTGTGAAACCATATCCTTCTTATCCGCCGACTTCATATCTATCAGAAAATATGTCAGCGTTCCGAAGCTGAACAGCTCTACAGCCGCCCACACCGGCATTATACCGCCGTATTTTCTCTTGTGGTGCTTTACGAATTCCTCGTTCTCGTTTGCCTCGATAAGCCGCTCTATCTTCGACAAAAACGCCTGATGGTTATGATGCGGATCAAATCCGGACGCATTGAGATAGCCCAGCGCCCCGTACTTCATAGCGTGATAATTTGAGATTATCGCCCTCATTGAGATCTCGATTTCCTCAAGATAGGTCATCAGCATACGGCGCAGTACCCTGTCAAAATCATAGACCTTCATTATCTGCTCAAAGGTTGTACCGTCCCTGTACTTGCCCTTTCGCTCCAGAAACGGCGCAAAGTAATAGGCAAGCCGGTAATAGTTGATATTTGTAAGGCACTTTCTTGCATACTCCTCATCATCTATTATACAGCCTCTCTGCCTCAGTATCTCGATCTGCTGTTTTATGGTAGCAGGCGTTTTGTTGAACTGCATTATTTGTTTTCCTCCGGTTTTTCAAGATCAATGAAACGTCCGAGCGTAAACGAGTATATTATCATCTGCTTTACCGGCACGGAAAATTCCTTCTCCAGCGCCTCTTTATATATATCAAGCTGTAACTTATAATCGTCCTTGTATTTCTGCTCATCGTCCGTTTTGTCTGTCTTGTAATCGACCAGCACTATACCGTCATCTTCAATAAAGAACATATCGGCTATACCCTGTACATAAGGCTCTGCGCCCTCAAGCATTTCACGGCTGTCCGCCCCGAATATTGCAGGATCGTAGCACTGCGTGTCAAGCCTGTGGAAAATAGGATACTCCCTGTACAGCTTTCCGTTCTTATCAGCCTTCACAATACGCTTCGCAACGTCATTTCCATAGAATCCCGCTATATCGCCTGCGTTTATGCTGTTTTGCTCCGCCTTGTCAAGAAAACCTGCGGTACTGTTTTTGATATAGTCACTGATTTCGTCCTCGCTGAGTATTTTCTCAAAAGGTATATGCTCCATCAGCTTATGATATGCGTCGCCACGGCGCTTTCCGCTGAGTTTGCCCGTATTGTTTTCGGTTAGGAATGAAGGCTTTCCTATAAACAGGCCGTAGTTTTCCTCGCCGTTTTTTTCTCTGAGATTAGCTGCAAGCTCGGTAGCTGTAAATTTTGCGGAAATTTTCGTCAGCGGCTCATATGCGTATGCCGCATTGAGCTTTTTCTCAAGCTCGCTTCTGAACTGTTCGTCAACGGCAATGTCGGTGCTGTCGTTATTTTTATCATCTGTATATTCATCGGCATTTTCCGCCCCCGTATTAAGTGCAGGAATTGTGAGGCTGTGTTCATCGCCTCCGTATGCAAGCGGATAAAAGATATATCTTACATCGCCGTAGTCGATTATACCGCTTTGCATATCGTTTACCTTATCGCACTCGGCTGACAGTGCCTCGATAAGCCACGAAAGATAACTGCTTCCGTTACACTTCCCGACCTTTTTTCCTGCCCTGTTTACGTCAAGCAAAGACATATATTCATCACACGCCTTTGAAATATTGGCGGTGAATATCAGCTTGTTCTCCGCTCTGGTCGCCGCAACGTAAAGAAGACGCATCTCCTCGCTCGCAAGCTGTTTTTTTACCTCCTGCGCCGCCGCATGATATGCAGGCGACTGGATTTTGCTCATGGTGGAAATATCAACACTCTTTGACGCTATCGCATATTCCTCGCTTATCACAACATCGCCCGTGTAGTCGTCATCGTTGAATGACGATGCACAGTTTGCAACAAATACAACGGGGAACTGAAGTCCCTTTGACATATGCGTTGACATTATCTTTACTCCGTGTCCGCCTGCTGTCTGTGCCGCAGTAAGACCGCCCATATTCTCAAGGTTGAAAATAAGGTCACCGAGCGTACCGCCGTCCTTATAGTCCGAATATTCACGGGCGTATGAAACGAGCAGTTCAAGGTTTGCCTGACGTGTTGCCGGATCATCGCCGACACTGAGCAGTTCATCGGCTGAAATACGGTCATATATACTGCGGATAAGCTCCTGAGGTGAAGAAGCGGTTGCGGCATTTCTGAAGCTGTCAAGGTCGTTTACAAATACGGCACATTTAGCATCGGGCTTTATATCCTTTGTAAGTTCGTGGAGTTTTTCGTATTCCGATGTATCGTAACCTCTCACTGCCTGCATAACACAGCTGTAAAGAGGTTTTCTCTTCATTCCGACAATTTCCTTTGTACCAAGACAATATTTTTCAAGTTCATCGGCACACTCCGCCCTGATTTTGCTTATATCAAAGCCGAATGTTCCTGTCCTGAGCCGTGCCATATCATCGGCTGTAAAGCAATAAAGCGGTGACATAAGCACCTTTGCAAGCTCGGTGTCGTTATACGGATCGTTTATGACCTTAAGAAGCGACAGCATAAGCCTTATTTCAGGTCGGTCAAGCAGAACAGCCCTCTGATTATACGTTACATTCAGTCCGTTAGCGGTGAGAACATTGACATAGTCGGCAATGCGGTTTTTAGGTGAACGCATGATGATTGCAAAATCGTCCTCGGTACAGGGTCGCTTGTCACTGCCGACCTTATAGCCCTGTGCTATCATCTGCTTTATTCTTGCCGCAATGTACGCCGCCTCGGTAACGACTGCGTTCTTTCTGTCTTTCTCCGAAACAATGCAGACCTCCGTCTTATCCTCGTTTGCTATAGGGCTGTCGCTGTCCTTTTCAAGTCCGCAGATAAGTCTGCCGTTTTCCGCATAATCAACACCGCCGTTCTCCTCTGTCATCATTCTGTCAAACAGCGTGTTTATTCCGTCAATAACGCACCTGTCACTGCGGAAATTTTCGTTCAGCGGCAGCTTGTCGAAATCGTCCGATTTGCAGATAGCCGAGAATACAGAAGGCTGTGCCCCTCTGAAGCCGTATATCGACTGCTTTATATCTCCGACAAAATACAGCCCCTGCTTGTTCTCGGTCAGCATTTTGAATATTTCGTACTGAAGCTCGTTGCTGTCCTGGAACTCATCAACGATGATAAGGCTGAAGCCCGACCTTTCACGAACCTTTTCACCGTTTTCGCAGAGCATACGGTACGCTCCTCTTTCAGCGTCCGAAAAATCGGCGCAGTTACGCCTCTGCTTTTCCTCGCAGTACGCCTTGTCAAAGCGCAGTACAAGATTTTTAAGCGCAGTTACGGCAGGCAGACTTTTATCCATATCGCTTTCAAATGAGGTTATCTTCTCACAGGTCTTTTTGAGATATTTTTCAAATACGCTCTTTACACCTTCCCTGTGGGCTTTTACCAGCTTTTCCGCACTTCTGTCCTGCGGCGCACGTTCCTTCGGGAACGAGGCGATATAGCCCTTTACGGTATCGTCTATACTAAAACCGTTTTTAACAAGAGCGGTCACCGCCTTGCCGTAGCTGTCCTTTATACCCTGTGCATAATCGCTGTGCTTCGCTATCGCACCGTCATTATCCTTTGTTCCGCCGTCATATTCCGTTATTGCGCTGTCAAGGCTTTCCGCTTTGCTCTCAAAACGCTCCGCATACATTCCCGCAAGGCCGATGAGCTTTTTCTTTATATCCTGCATTATCTGAGGATCGTCCGTGCGGTCGAGCCACTTTTCAGGGTCGGTGTGATTGAGCGCTTTTGCGTGAATATTAAGTATAAGCTGACGCAGACGGCTGTCGTCCTTTACGATATAATTCTCAACGACGGTTTCTTTTTCGTCCTTGTCGCCGTTTGCGTAAAAATCCTCAAGCATATCCGACAGCACATCGTTTTTCAGTGCGTCACCCGCCGTTTCGTCTATAACCGAAAATCCTGCGGATATATTGTCTGCAAGGTCGATATTCTCCCTGAGCAGCGAAATGCAGAACGAGCTGATAGTTGATATTCTCGCCTTTCTCAGCCTCATTCTCTGGTTACGCAGAAATCTCACGTCGGCGGAGCTTACGGCCTCGTTTATCCTCTGCCTCATAAGAGCGTCAAGTCTTGCCTTAAGCTCATCCGCCGCCTTTACCGTAAATGTTACCACAACGATTTTTGACGGGTCTATATTCTCGCTTTTGTCGCATATCAGCCTTACGACACGCTGAGTCAGAACGGCGGGCTTGCCGCTTCCTGCGCCTGCCGATACTATTGCCGGGTTTCTGCCCTGATTTATCGCCTTTATCTGAGCGTCAGTATATTTCATCACTTATCCCCCTTGCCTTTCTTCGTCTTTGCAACAACTATATCCTCACCGAATTCAACAGCCTCGGCTGACCCAACATCAACGCACGAACTCTGTTTCATTCCGCATATATCCTTGAAATCACAGTATTCGCAGGATAATGCCTTTCCGTCATCGACAAGCGGTCTTGCATCGACAATACCGCTTTTTACCTGTTCGGTGTTTTCTTTTACAACCTTTTCTATCCTGCTTTCGAGCTTTTTCAGCTTATCGCCCGCTATAGTCACAGCGGAATAGAAATTGGTGTTGACCTCCTTGTCCTTATCAAACTTCACACCGCTGTATAAAAGGCGTTCCTCCTCCTGCTGAGTACCCTCAACGGCAAAGCCCTTCTCCTTATGCTCGTCAAGCCAGATACCTCGCTTAAGTTCATCGGACGGCGCTTTTATATCCTTGAGAGAAGTTTTTCCGGACGGATGGTACAGTGCGGCTGACGGCGTAAAGCCGTTTGCCCCGTTGTTTTTTGCAAGTGTGAAAAGATACAGTAAAAGCTGCAGATCAAGCCCGTAGTAGATACGGCTCAGCTTTGCGTCCTTGTTTCCGGTCTTGTAGTCTATTACTCTTATCTGACCGCCGCTTTTGTCATCGTTATACGCTATATCTACACGGTCTACCGTTCCGCCTACCGTTATCGTCTGACGGCTTTTGTCTGCAAGCTCTATGTCAAAGCTGTACGGCGAAATGTCAAAGCCGTTCTCGCTCTTTCCGCTTTCCAGCTTAAGCTCGAAATATGACGGCACAAACCTGCTCTTTTCAAGCTCCTGCGCCATATATTTTATAAGATAGAACGCAGTTACCGAAAGTGCGTTATAAAGCGTGTTGAACCTTGCGCTCATATTCTCCTCGGTAAGCAGATACTTTTCCCTGTACTCCGCAAGCGCACTTGCGATAAGCCCCTTTATTCTGTCATCGGAAACGTGAGGATTTCCGTTTTCTCTTGCACCGTCATACATATTTTCAAAGCAGTATTTCATTATATAGTGCATTATATTTCCGTAGTTGCTCGCATTCATCGCAATGCCTGCGGACGATGAAAGGTTCATACCGTAACGCAGGAAATATGCAAACTTACAGCCGTTCAGCTTTTCTATTGCCGTAGGCGAAAGCGCTGTCTGCGGAAAAACTATCGGCGCAATATCGCTTATCCTGTGTATGTCGGAGTTTCCGCTGTTATTGCTCATAACCGCCTTTATCCTGCCGATTGAGCTTGATTCCTTTTCGTTTTCCGAAAGCACGGTTTCAACAGCTTTCTTCTGCCCGTCTGTCAGGCGGGAATTGTTGATGACATACTGCTTTTCAGCCGACTTCACGCTTTCGGTCATATAAAGTGCGTCAAGATTATCTGCGTTTATAAGCTCCGCACCGAAGTGCTTTGCTATATCGGCAATGTATTCCGATGCGTTTTCCTTTTCACCGGTAAACGTGATAAACAGCTTCTCGCCTGCAAGCGTCATAGCCTTATATGCGTCAAGCACCGCCGATGAATATCTCGCCTCGTCGTTTTCAAGCTCAATATCGTTTTCGGCAAGACGCTGTACATCATCAGATGTAAACACGCTGTTGCCCTCGGGGTAAATGTCTGGGAATGCGCCGTCGGCGGCTCCCATCACAAATACCGCCTTAACTTCCCTGCTCCTTGTTCTTGCAGGATCTCCGAACAGCACGCTGTCAAGAACATTCGGAGTGCGTGATATGCTGATACGGGAGGCACAGCTATGGATAAGTGCGGAGAACTCCGCAAGCGTAAGAGGAGTATCGTCAAGCGTTTCATACAGCGATGTCAGCATTTCCGACACGGTACGCCACAGCTGGTTATATTCCTCGGTAAGCTCTTTTACATAGCGGAGCTGTCTTGTAGAGTTGTCCTGACACTTGCCCTGAATAGCGGCGCTTATATCCACCTTGTCGAAAAGAAAAGCGGTAAACTTCTTTACAAGCTCCCTGCCGCCGATGCCACGCACCGACTTAGCAAATTCAACAAGAGGTGTAACCGTTGCGATTCGTATCTCCTCTACCCTCTGCTCCGATGCGTTTGTTATATGCGGCATAGGTTTATCCCACTTCTTGCGTTTAAGATCCCAGCACTCCGCATATTCCTCCATAAGATGCTGTTCTACAAGGTGTCTTTCCTTTAGCGTCATAGGGACTGTCTTGCCGTTATTCTTTTCGGACGGCAGACGCACAAAACCGCTTCTTATATACCGCAGTATATTTGTACCTGTAGGATTATCCGCCGCTTTGAGAAGCGCTTCAAAGAATCTCAGCATCGGCTTCTCCGAGATCGGCACGGGAAGGTCGGCGAATACAGGCACATCATATCTTGCCGCCGCCGAATTTACTGCGTCCTTGTATTTTGCGGGAGAAGCGCATATCACTGCAATATCCGAGTATCTGTAGCCCTCACTGCGTACCAGCTTTCTGATATTTGCACACACAAAATCAGCCTCGCCGCTGACAGAGGATGAATAAGCCATTGTTATGCCGTCACTGCCTGCCGTGCTATCCTTTACCCCCGTCTGCAAAAAGTTACGCAGTGCCTTGAGATTGCCGTTAGTGTAACGGGGAGCCTTGCCGCAAAGACGGGTATATTTTATGTCCTCCCTGTTGCCTCTTTCGAACAACCGCTCTGTCCTGTCGCACGTTGCAAAGACCTCCGCCTTGTTTTCGTCCGTACAGAGCGCAACCACAAAGTTCACACCCTTATCCGCAAGCGCCCTTAAAAAATTCTGCTGTGCTCCGCTGAAGCTGTCAAAGCCGTCAATATATATCGTTGTGTTTTCGTCAAAGCTGTCGCCGTTTCTTATCACCTGTGCGGCAAGCGTAAGATTATCCTGCCTGTCGGCATATTTCTCGGTCAGCTTTTTATCATAAACGCTGTATACCGCCGCAATATCGCCCATCTTCTCGGCAAGATGGACAGGCAGCCGTTCAGCCGTATTTTTTTCGGGAGAATACAGTGTTTTGGTCAGTTCATCTGCGGATATGCCTGCCGCCTTGAGTTCGTTTACTGCCGAAAGGCACATCTCTACAAAGCCGTTTTTCCTTGCGGCATTGCCGTAAAACTTAAGATCGCCGCACAGCCCTCTGACAGCACCGCTCATTATGGCTGTCTTTGCTGTGGTATCCGCATAGGTTTTCTGAGGGCAATGCTTTTTCAATATGCTTTCGGACAGCGACATAAAGCCCATTACCTTTATGTCCGAAGTCTTTTCATCGGTTTCCTTTGCAACACGTCTTTCGCTTTCAAAAACAAACTGATCCGGAACAAGAAGTATCCTGCTTTTGCTGTCGTTCTTAAGAAGCTCATAGAGTGCGGCTGTCTTGCCGCTTCCGGCAGGACCTGTGATGATATGTGTCATACTTTTTATTTCCCTCCGTAAAATATATTCCGTAAAACGAGATACCGGTTTGTAGGAAAAACCTGTTTTTTATAAAATAGAGCAAATTCTCTATCACTATAAGAACGCTTTGTGGGCTTTGCGTCCTGCAAAGCCTT
>ULSU01077934.1_pt1 | contig 17520 bp, 19 predicted proteins | sample 1956941 | NCBI WGS metagenome assembly ULSU01 (sample SAMEA4835715, study PRJEB28245) | human gut metagenome | biome: gut microbiome; material: fecal sample | place: Denmark | collected 2008
TTGTGAAGGCAAGATAGCACGTTATTTCGTCCACGCGTTAAACTCTTCAGCCGTCGCAAGCACGGTGTGTGTGCCGCCGATGGAATGTTCCGTTCCTTTGGCGTAATCAATGCCACTGGTGGCGTAGTTGTAGGTTAGCGCGACGCGATGCTTTTCCACCACGGGATTGGGGTGGGGGATGGCGGACAGCAGGCTCTTGGTGTACGGATGAACCGGGTGGGAGAAAATCTCCTCCTTCGTACCGGATTCCACCATGTAGCCCAAATGCAGCACGCCGATGCGGTCGGATATGTACTTCACCATGCTCAAATCATGTGCGATAAACAAGTAGGCGCACTGCGTTTCCGCCTGAATGTCCTTCATCAGGTTGACAACTTGCGCCTGAATCGACACATCCAATGCGGAAATGCACTCGTCAGCGATAATCAGCTTGGGGTTCATAATCAAGGCGCGGGCAATGCCGACGCGCTGACGCTGACCGCCGGAAAACTGGTGCGGATAGCGGGCAGCGTGCTCCGGCGAAAGTCCGACTTTCTTGAGCATTTCGCTGATTTTCTCCTCGCGCTCCTGCCGATTGGCGAAGCGGTGGTGGATTTCCATGCCTTCGCTGATGATGTCGCCGACCTTCTTGCGCGGATTCAGGCTCGCCATCGGGTCTTGGAAAATCATCTGCATATCCGAGCGGAGCATACTGCGCGTGTTGCGGTCAAGCACGCCGGAAATCACCTTGCCGTTGAAGGTGATGCGACCGTCCGTCGGGTTATACAGGCGGATGATGCTGCGCCCGATGGTCGTCTTGCCGGAGCCGGATTCGCCGACCAGCCCGTAGGTTTCGCCCGGATAGATGTTGAAGGACACGCCGTTGACGGCCTTGACCGTGTAGGTGCGGGAGACAGGAAAGTGCTGAACAAGATTTTCTACTTTCAATAGCGGCTCGCTCATAGATACTTGGCAGCCTCCTTCTTCGCCCGTTCAAGGCGCTCCTTCAATTCCTTCGGCATTTCAAAGGCAGGTGCATCCGGGTGGAGCAGCCACGTGGCGGCGTAATGGGTTTCGGAAACTTTGAACAGCGGCGGTTCTGCCTTCTTGTCGATGACCATGGCGAAGCGGTTGCGTGCGGCAAAGGCATCGCCGACCGGTTCATGCAGGAGGTTGGGCGGACTGCCCGGAATGGAGTACAAGCGGTCATCTGCCGTCTCCAAATCCGGCATGGCGGACAAAAGACCCCATGTGTAGGGATGGCGCGGCTCGTAGAAGATTTCCTCCACATTGCCCACTTCGATGATTTTCCCGGCGTACATCACATTCACATAATCCGCCGCCTTCGCGACGACGCCAAGGTCATGCGTGATGTAAATGACGGACAGGTGCATTTTCTGCTGAATCTGTTTGATGAGGTCGAGAATTTTGCTCTGGATTGTCACGTCCAGTGCGGTGGTGGGTTCGTCGCAGATAAGAATGTTCGGTTCGGCGGAGAGCGCAATGGCGATAACGACGCGCTACCGCATACCGCCGGAAAGCTGGTGCGGATAGTTGCGGAAGCGCTTTTCGGCATCGGTGATACCCACCAGTTCCAGCAGCTGCAGGGCTTTCGTGCGCGCTTCGTCCTTCGGCATGTGCTTATGCAGCAGCATGCCCTCCATAATCTGCTTGCCGATGGTCATCGTGGGGTCAAGGCTCGTCATCGGGTCTTGGAATACCATCGTGAGGCGCTGACCGTTGTATTCCGTGCGCAGCTGCTTTTTGCTCAATTTCAGCAAATCAACGGTTTTGTCCTGCCCGTGCCCGTCATCGTATGTATACAGGATTTCGCCGCTGTTGATGGTGGCGTTGCTGTCCAGCAAGCCGACGGCGGCTTTCATCGTTACGGATTTTCCCGAACCGGATTCGCCCACGATGGCGACGGTTTCGCCCTTTTGCAAATCCAGATTGATGCCGCGGATGGCATGTACCACGCCGGCGTCCGTGCCGAAGAGAAACGTTTTATCGGCATAAATGTCGTCGTAAGGTTCGCCCGTCACCATCTCGTGGATGGCAGGTACACGCGGGCTGATGCCGACGGCGGCCTTCTTGCGTCCCTTGGCATTGAGCGCCGTGACGATTTCGTCATACGCATATCCGCTGAAAAGCGGCGCGACGAACGCCAGAAAAATCATCAGCAGTACCAGAATCAGCCCAATCATGGCGCGCTTGTTGCGGACGAAGTGCGTTGCGACACCCTTCCAGTAGCCTTGGGAAGCATAGTTGGTGTCGGTCGCAATGTCTGCCTGCTCCAACTGCGCAAAGTCCCCGGCGACCGGGACGTATTCCGCTGCCTGCACCGGCGGGCAGGTTTCTAACTGTTTCATTCGTTTGTTTCCAGATGCAAGAGGCAGAGCGGTCTGCCTGAAGAGAACCGCTCTGCCTGAAGATTTCGATACGATTTTAGATTGGCTCAGCCGCTTCTAAAAGCGCACACGACTGATTACTTGATGACGGCACTCTTATACACGCGGTTCAGCGCGACAGGATGGAAATCAATCCCCTCAACGCCCTCAGTAATCAGGTTTGCATTTGCCTTGGTGAACAGCGGCGCAATGACAGCTTCCTGCATGACGAGGGTTTCCGCCTTGAACAGCGCCTCCCAGCCACTTTTTCATCCGGGTTTCACCCTTTCTATATTTTGAAATGCAGGAACGATGCACGAAACTTGCATTTCATGGACGAATCACATCATCGTTTCAAGAAAAAGTAAAGGGGCGATGAACGAAAAAACATGAAATGTGCAAAGTGGAATGCACAGAGGGAAAATAAGAACAAGAGAAAAACAGAGGAATGTCCCAAATGGTGCGGAGAAAAGCAAACGCCGAAAAGTTCGAGAAGCCGTTTGAATATCATATACCTGAATCGGCAGTGAAAACATCTGGTATCACATGGTTCCTAAATGCTTGACTTTTCTTGCTGCCTGTGTTATCTTCCTATTGTAGCGTTTGCTTTTTCTGCAGCCCCTTGCCGACGACTTGCATCTCCGCAAAGGGACGGTTATGCCACACTCCCCACCACCGTTAGGAGGTATCACAATGGATGACATTCTGTTTACCTGTGCAGGAACGAGCGACCCTGTTCGCGGCAATCGCGACGGCGGCATTCTGCATATCATGCGCTATTATCACCCGAAGCGAGTATATCTCTTCCTCAGCCAGCAAATCGCCGACTTGGAAGCACAAGATCACCGCTTTGAAAAGGCTTTCCAGCACATGCAGGAAGTCTGTGCAGCGCAAGGCATCGTTTATCAGCCCAGTCTTTTTATGCATAATAGCCAGCTGTGTGACGCCTCCAAGATAGACCTCGTCGAAAAGCCGCTGCTGGAGTATTTCACCTCTGTTGCCGCAGAAAATCCGAATTGCCGCATTCTGCTGAACCTGAGTTCTGGCACGCCTCAAATGAAAACGCTGATGCAGTTCCTTGCGGTTGATTCTCCTTACCATGTGTTAGGGGTTCAGGTTGATGGCCCGCAGCAAAACAAAAAAGATCAGTCGCGCACGGACAACGAAACATATAACGTTGACTACGAATTGGCAACAAACTTTGATGATGAGCCGGATTGCCTGCCGGAAGGCGAACGGCGCAACAGAACGTCCGAGCCGGAAATGTTTGCCATCAAGCATCAGCACCATCGCCATCAGCTGCTGAAGCTGCTGGAGCGGCAGGACTATGACGCCATGCTGGATATGTCGCAGAATTTACCCAAACAGCTGCAAACGCTGCTCCAGCATTTGAACGCAAGAAACAACTTGCAAAGCGAGGAAGCCTACAAGCTGTCAAAGGAGCTGACGGATTTAGGCTTTCCGCTGTATCCGGCAATGAAAAGTGATTCGCATTACCGCGATTTAAGCGAGTACTATCTGCTGCTGCGCAATCTGCAAAAACTGGGGCGGTATTCGGAATTTGTGCTGCGGCTGAATCCGTTTTTGACGGAGCTGCTATATACCCTGCTTATGCAGACGGAATTTGCTGGCTATCTGAAAAAGAGCAACGGTCGAATTGATGTCGCGACGGATGTGCTGAACAGCAAGCAACCGGAACTGATGAAAAGGCTTCAAGCCGAAGCGCAGAGAACGCTGCTTGATTACAAAAATTTTAGCATCTTTCTTGGCATTTCTATGCTGCTTGTCACAGATACACTCTCCGACGCGCATCGGAATTTCCTTCGTGCCTGCAATGCGCTCAACACAGCGCAGCGCAACACAGCCGCGCATCAGCTTCATGCTGTGCTGGAAGAGGACATCAAGCACGATTGCTTCTTCGGCATCAAGCACTATGGTTCTGCTGAAATTGTGCAGAAATTAGGCGAACTGCTGGCACAGGCATACCCGGATGTGTGCGACAAGTCGCTTTTCAGAATTTACGACCGCTGCAACGACTACATCAAGGCGCATTTGCAGCTGGGCGCTGCGAACCTTTAATTTTTGTGCGCCAAATCGGCAGCTTTTTCAGAGGTTCGCACCGCTTTGGGGATTGTTTTGACCAGTTTTGGATGTTGTTTTGTCGAACTTTCGCTTGACTTTTTCTGCTGTTTGTGCTATTCTTCCATTATCAGCACAGCTTCTTTTGTGGAGCATGTTGATGTAGCTTAGCCCCGCGAGGGGACGGTTACGACTGTGCACCGCCCTCGACAGTGATCTCGCTGATGCAGCTTAGCCCCGCGAGGGGACGGCTACTTGAAGACATCAAGCACTCGCTTGTGTGCCGTTGCGATACAGCTTAGCCCCGCGAGGGGACGGTTACGGGAAAGTCTTTTCGTTGTTAACGAACTTGCTTTGATACAGCTTAGCCCCGCGAGGGGACGGTTACAACTTGATCCGACCGATATTGTCGAACCGACGAGCCGATGCAGCTTAGCCCCGCGAGGGGACGGTTACTTCACCTTTCGGGAATTGCCTATATGGAAGAGGATACAGCTTAGCCCCGCGAGGGGACGGTTACGTCAGTGTTATCTTCTTATCCTCAACATATACGGATGTAGCTTAGCCCCGCGAGGGGACACCCCCTTTGTCTACTTGTTCTTTCCGGCATTTTTCGTCTATTTCTTGACATTCCGGACGAATTGTGTTATTCTTAGTGGTGAACTTTTCCTTCTTGCTAACGGAGGTGGTTTTTTGAACGAATTAACTTTACAGGCAACCTTCGCCGGTTTGCTGCATGACATCGGCAAACTTGTCTGGCGCGCTGGACTGGGGAAACGCACGCACGCGTTCGCAGGCGCGGAATACTTGAAAGCACATTTTGCCAATCCCAAAGCGCAGAATTTCCTCGCCTGCGTGCAGTATCATCACGAAAAGGAACTGCGTGCGGCTTCCTTGCCGGCGAATCATCCCGCCTATATCACCTGTGCAGCCGACTCGATTGCTGCCTCCATCGACCGCCGCGGCATCGAATCGGGCAATCAGGATTATGACGCTTCACAGCCGCTGCTGTCCATTTTCTCGCATCTCAATGGCGAACATCCCAAACAGTTTGTCGCATCTATTCAGCCAAGCGGCAGCGTTCCGTTCCCCGTTTCCGCCGCATCCGTCGCAAAGGCTGACTACGAGCAGCTCCTCCACCATTTTGAGCAGGGTTTATCGCACATCGGCTATGGCGCGGAATGGTTGAATGCGCTGCTTGCCTTGCTGGAAGAATGTACGTCCACCGTGCCTGCCAGCACCTATCGCGCGCAAAGCGAGGATGTTTCGCTGTATGACCATCTGAAAGTTACCGCTGCCGTCAGCGCCTGCATCAGCGAATATCTGCTGGCACAGGGGATTGACAATTGGCGGGACTATTTGCAGTCTCCCACCTCTGATTTCCGCAAAACCAACGTTTTTCTTTTGTACACTGCTGATATTTCCGGCATTCAGAAATTCATTTACACCGTCGCCACCCGCGGCGCACAGCGCGCACTCCGCAGCCGTTCCTTCTTTCTGGAGCTGTTCATGGAGAATTACATCGACCTTGTGCTGGATGCGTGCGGTCTCAGCCGTGCGAATCTGCTTTACAGCGGCGGCGGTCATTGCTATCTGCTGCTGCCCAACACGGATGCCGTCAGAGACACGGTGCGTGAAGTCAATCGAAAGACAAATGACTGGCTGATTGCGCAGTTCGGTATCCAGCTTTTCCTTGCCAACGGATGGTGTCCGTGCAGTGCTGATGCGCTGTGCAATCGTCCCGCGGAACAATCCCCCTACAAGGAGATTTTCGCCAAGGCTTCCGCTGTCCTCAGTCAGCATAAGCTGCAGCGTTATTCCGTTGCGCAAATCAAGCGCTTGAATCAGTTTGCCGATGTGCTTTCCGGGCGCGAATGCACCGTCTGCGGGCGCGTGGACAATTTGCAGGAGAATCGCTGCCCGTGGTGCCGCGCATTCGAGAACATTTCGCGGAAATTGCAGAATCCGCAGTATACCGCTTTCTGCATCACCCGCGATTCATCCACATACGACTTGACCCTGCCTGACCGCAATGGTCAGGATGTTTCCCTGCTTTTGCTGACGGAGGACGAAGCCGCCAAGCAAATTGCGCAAGACCGGCAGATGATTCGCTTGTATGGCAAAAATCGCACCATTCTCGGCGCGCAGATCTGCACACGGCTCGACTTGTGCGATTATTATGCCAGCAATCTGAACACATCGTTGGCGGCGCAGTCCGAGGGGATTCGCCGCCTTGCCATCTGCCGCATGGATGTGGACAATCTGGGCGAAGCGTTCGTTTCCGGCTTTGAGCAGAAGGACAAGCCGCTGCCGAAGAAACGGTATCATTTCGTCACACTCTCCCGAACGACCGCGTTTTCTCGGCAAATGTCGCTCTTCTTCAAGCGCTATATGAACCTTGTGCTAACGCAGAATGAACAAAAGCCGCTGCAAATTGCCGTCATTTATTCCGGCGGCGACGATGTGTTTCTGCTGGGCGCGTGGAATGACGTCATCACCGCGGCAACGCGGATTGCGGATGCTTTCCATGCTTATACATCCGGCACATTGACCATCAGCGCAGGCATTGGGATGTACGATGCGAAATATCCCATCCGCATGGCTGCTGAAGAAACGGCCGCCTTGGAGCAGCACGCCAAAAACGAGCCCGGCAAAAATGCGATTGCCTTGTTTGATCCGCAGGAACATCACACCTATTCGTGGCCTGTCTTTACCAGCGCCGTCCTGGGCGAAAAATATCAGGCGCTGAAAACCTTTTTCGATGGGCAGGATGAGCGCAGGATGGCTTTCCTGTACAACATCACGCAGCTGCTTCGTCTCGCATCCACGGACAAGCTGAATCTGGCACGGTTAGCCTATCTGCTGGCACGCCTGAAGCCAAGCAGCTTTGATAAGGAAAAAAGTGCACAGTACGACGCATTCTCCAAGGCGGTGTACCGCTGGGCAGCCATTCCGCAAGAGCGCGACCAGCTCATCACTGCCATCTACCTATATGTCTACTTGAACAGAAAGGTGGAAGATTCAAATGGCTAACAACAATAACTACAATAGCTATAACAATCAGCGGCAGCCATCCAGAGGCGGCTTCCCCCCTGCGCCTGCCGCTCCGGTTGAACCCAAGGCAATCCCGGCAAACTATGTTGATCTTGCAGAAACGCTGATGAGCGCAAATTCAAAAAGCATCACAACATCCAAGCTGCGCAACTGGTTCAGCATTGCCAACGATATCTATAATGTAGAAAGCCGCAGCAGCGAAATCGGCCTGAAGCCGGAAAGCTGCACAAAACTGCTGAATTTGCGCGTGCGCATTGTCTACGATGCCGGCAAGGATTCCAAGATTAAGGATTTTGTCACCAGCGCGAATTTGCTTTCGTATATCAAAGGCATCGGCAGCAGCCGCGAGCAGATGATTCGTTTTGCGCAGTACATGGAAGCCTTGGTTGCTTATCATAAATACTTCGGCGGGAGGGAAGCATAACAATGTACGGAAAAATTATCATCCACTGCGTTTTGACCGTCAAAACAGGATTGCATATTGGGGATTCCTCTGCCTTTTCTGCCATTGGCGCAGTGGACAGCCCGGTTGTTCGCGACCCTTACACCAATCGGCCCATTATTCCCGGCAGCAGTTTGAAGGGAAAAATCCGCACGCTGCTTGTTCGCAGCAAATGCAAGGATATTGAGCATATGCCCGACCACAAGGATGACGACTCCGCCATTCTGCGGCTTTTCGGTTCCGCTGCGCCTGTCAAACGTTCCCGGCTTCAGTTCGCTGACTGCTTTGTATCCAATGCCAGCGATTTTGCAAGCATTGGTTTGACGGAAGTAAAGGCGGAAAACACCATTAACCGTCAAACCAGCCAAGCTAATCCGCGGCAAATTGAACGCGTTACAGCAGGCGTTCAGTTTGGCTGCACCATTGTGTACGATATTGAAAATTCCAGTGAGCTGACCCCCGATTTGCAGCTGCTGGCGCTTGGCATGAAGCTGCTTCAGATGGACTATCTGGGCGGTCATGGTTCGCGCGGCAGCGGGCGGGTCGGCTTTTCCGATTTTTCTTTCCAGCATTTTCAGGATGAAACCTCCGACCAAACGTTGATGGACATTTTCAAGGAGGCCGAGAACTATGAATTATTCCCTAATTCGTCTGCGATTTGATGGCCTTGCTCACTTCGGCACTTCCGATTCCGCGCTTTCCTTATTCACATCAGCAGATCATTTCTATGCCGATACGCTCTTTTCCGCACTTTGCCACACTGCATTGTCTCTCCACGGCATTGATGGACTCCATTCGCTCCTTCAGCAGGCTGCGGATGGTTCATTGCTGCTCAGTGACAGTATGCCGTGGCATCGTACCGCGTACGGTGTTGATTACTACCTGCCCAAGCCTTGCAGGACTTTTTCTCGTCTCCCGCAGAAACAGGACATGCCGCAGGGCAGCCGCAAAGCAATGAAAAAGCTTGCATGGATTCCCGCTCGCAGCTTTTCTGATTTCTGGCGTTCTATTGCCGGAGAAGCCTCTTATCAGCCGCAGCCGGATGCTTTCGGGACACTTGCAGGCAGAACGCAGGCCGCCGTGTCCGACGAAACGGATGCCGTTCCCTATCAGGTGGGCGCATATCGCTTCTTTCCCGATTGCGGTTTGTATGTGCTGATTGGCTGCAAGGAGCAGCGTCAGCTGGATTATTGCGCCGAATTGTTTACGGTCCTTGGTTTGTCCGGCATTGGCGGAAAGACCAGCGTCGGCTACGGGCGTTTTACCGTCGAAGAGCAGATTCGTTTGGACGATTCTGATGATTCCCAGCTGGTATTCCTCCAACATGCACTGGCGGACGCATCTGCGCCCTATCAATTGCTGCTGACAACCAGTTTGCCGCGCGATGATGAGCTGGAACAAACCATGCAGCACGCGCAGTATCGGCTGATTCGCCGGAGTGGTTTCATCCAATCAAACACATTTAATGCAGAGCCATTCAAAAAGCAAACGCAGTATTACCTTGCCGCCGGCGCAACTTGTACGCAGCGTTATCACGGGGATTTGTACACCGTTGCCGAATCGGGCAATCACCCCGTTTACCGCTATTCCAAGCCGATCTTTCTGGGGGTGAAGGCATGATTGAATCAGGAACGCTCCAATGCTTTGACTTGACGCTGACAACGCAAGGGCTGCTCCACGTTGGGGACGGCAAAATCATCCCGAAAAAATTTTACATGCTGAACGGCAATACCATCTCCTACATTGATGAAGAACGGCTGTTTGCCATCCTTCTCCGCCGAAATCAGTTGGAGCGTTTTGAAGCCTATTGCCTTGGTGCGGACACAGATTTAGGACGCTTCTTCAAGAGCATTGCGCTTTCTCCCGCTGAGCAGCATGCGCTTGTGCGCTGCACCTTCCGCAGTGCCGATGCACTTGATGAAAACCATTCGTGCAAGGAAATTCGTCCGTTTATCCGCAACACGGCCAATCAGGTTTACGTTCCCGGCAGCAGTATCAAAGGCGCGCTGCGCACAGCCCTGCTTTTTTCCATGATTCAGCAGGATGGCAGCAAAAAAGCCCCTCTTGATTGGCAGAAGCCAAGGGGCGCTTTTGAAGCACGTTATCTCCATCAATTGTATCCGCAGATTGAGCGCGATACACCGCAGAAAGACATTCTACGCGGACTTTCTGTTTCCGACAGTCAAGTCATCGCAGACAGTGCCATGTGTTTAAGCTGCAAGTGCGATGCCAGCGTCAGCGGCGCTGTCCGCAAACTGCCCCTCTGCCGTGAGTGCATTGCGCCGGGGCAGCTGATTCATACTACGCTGACGTTGGACCAGTCCATCCTGCGCGGCAGAATTACCAAGGAATCCTTGCTGCGTGCCATCCAAACCTTTGCCGCATACCATCAAAAAACGTACGCTGAACATTTTACCGTGCCTGACCATGCGCATTATCAGCTTGCAGCGTCAACGCTCTTTCTTGGCGGCGGCGCCGGCTTTTTCAGCAAAACGCTGTCGTACCCCTGTGAGGGAAAGCAGCTTGCTTTGCAGCATGTTTCTGCGTTCATGTGCAAGTCTTTCCGTGCGCATCATCATGAAAAAGACCCTGCACTGGGCATCTCCCCGCATACTATGAAATATGGACTGTATCATCAGGAGTTATTCCCGTTCGGTCCATGCAAGGTGGATATTCTATGATAAAACAATACCGAATCAGCTTGGAAAGCAAGCAAGCTGGGCTCAATGCGTCGATTGCCTATCCGCTTTACGCATGGCTGTTGTCACAAGTGCCGACGGAAGTTGGTACGGCGCTTCACGAGCAAGCGACCCGTCCAATCAATCAGTATATTCTTTGGAATGCTGCTGCCAATCGCGGCGAATGGGTGGTTAACCTCATGACCGACGAGATGGTCGAAATATTTTCGCCTGTCTTGAATGCACTTTCCGTCATTGCTCTGCGAAGCGGCACATTGCTTGCTACCGCAGGAAGCACCGTGGAAGTCCCAAATTTCCAGCATCTGTTGAAGTGCAGCGAATCACTGTCAAACGTTCAGCTTTTTCCAATTCACTTTCTAACGCCCACAACGTTCAAGCAGGATAAGCGTTATGTGATTTTCCCGCAGGAATCGTTGATTTTACAGTCCCTGATCTCCCGCTGGAATGTCAGTTTTCCTGAAGCTCCGATGGATGACGAAGATGCTTTTCAGGCACTTCTGCGCGGCATTCACATTGTGGATTACAATTTGCACACCACACGCTATCCAATGAAGCAAGTGCGGCTTCCTGCATTTCAGGGGCGGATTAGCATTGAAACGCGCCTGCCTGCGCCCATGATGGCGCTGTGGACAACGCTGTACAGCTTTGCCCCTTATGCCGGGATTGGTGTCAAGACGACGCTGGGGATGGGCGGCGTGTCAATGATGAAGGCATCCAATCTGCCTGTGTGACCCCTCTATTTAATGATATATTTCGGATGCCCACACATGAACGACAGGCGTTCCCGATGGAAAGCTCCTACGAGTTAGCAACGTCTCCGCTCCTCTCCGGCGAGGACGCAGTGGACGGATTCACGAGCATCTCCCGCGCACTTGCGTCGCGTAGTAGAATTATTTGGAATAACATAGCACCAAGACGACGAACACGGCAAAAGAGGAAATGTCTTTTAGTTGACCCAACCACCTCCTATGCGAGTAGAAGAATCGCATGGGAGGATTTTTGGTGCGCCCGGCATAATACTGCGCCATTGGCTTGCGCCTTTTCCACTGAATCGTGCGGGAATCCTATTTGAAGCCGATAGTGCGGAAAATTTCTTCATCGGCGACTACTTTCAGCGCTTTGTGGATACCCTGCGTTTTTTGAAGGACGGCGATAAGCTGAAACTCAACGAAGGCTGGAAGGATTTTGCGGATGCGTCCGCAATCAAAACGGGTTTAAGTTTCTGCGAGGAATAGGGGATGGCTTTCAGCCATTCAGCAGGATTCTGTGTGAATTTTGCGAGAAAATCAACTTCTTGGATGATGCGGCGGAAGACCTTGATGCGCGCAGAATGAGTTTGGATGGAATCAAAAGAATTTTAGATGACTTTGATGAAATCTATGGCGATTATCAGCTGTCATCGCGCGTCGATATGCTGCTGAAATTTCTTGCGAAACGAGCGGCACAGGAATATCGGTACATCAGCTTTCAAGAGAAGTCCCCTGACAATGATGCCGTGCAAATCATGATGGTTCACAAGGCAAAAGGGCTGGAATTTCACACGGTTTTTCTGCCTGAACTTACGAAAAATGAGTTTCCCGCGCGTACGCTGGGCGGGAAGCAATACTATCATGTGCTGGGCGGCACATTTGCGGAAAACAAAGACAAATATCAAAGTACGCTTGATGATGAGCGGAAACTCTTCTATGTTGCTGTCACCCGCGCAAAACAAAACCTGTATATGTCCTATGCATCGGCAACGCAGCCGGTGTCATGCTTCGTACAGGAAGCGGCACAGTCACCGTATTTGCAGATAAACGACCGCGATTTGACCTGCAATCCGAAAGCCTCCGCTGATTCCGACAAGGCAGAGCTCGCCCAGTATGCACGCAGTCAGCTGCAAGATTACTACACGGAAGCGTGCCGCATTCTTCCGGAGGCAGATGCGGACTTAAAGCGCATCGAAGGACTATCGCCCGACGAGATGATTGCGGAAGCAGAAAGAAACAGCTTGCTGTAACCTGCGCTTTCATATTTTCATTCATACAGGAGGTGAACATATGCCGCAAGACTTGCCAACCCTTGCGCTTTCCATCCTGAACGTCAGCCGAAACACGCTGTCCATCCACCTGCGGTTCATGAATCTTGCCATCAGTCGTCTGCGCTGGCTGTCCATCCCGGATGCTGTGCGGGAAATGCCGACGCTGCAGCCGCTGTGGAATTTGGCGTGCGACATGGAGGTGGAGGGGGCATCAACGACTTGAATCTGCCGATGCTCACGAACGCACAGGCGGCAGGGCAGGTGCAAGTCCTCCGCAGATTGCGCCGAGGGTCAACAACCTGCTGACGGCGGAGAAGCTCTATACGTATCTGCGGATGAATCAGCCGAGCGCAACGGAATTTGCCCGCCTGAAGCGCCTGTTTTCGCCGGATAATCACGCACTTTGGTATGCACCGACTGCGCGCGTTGCTATGGCGGAGGAGCAAGCAGCGGGGGATAACGGTGGCGGTACATCAGGTACATCACAGCGCGATCGGCCGGACGACGATCGGCCGAACGACGGTCAGCAGGAGGATGCCAGCACGGCGCAGGCACAAGCGGCGCTATCCGCCCTCTTGCAGGACTGGCAGCACATTGCCGAGCAGATGCAGACCGACTTGGAGACATTCAACAAGCAGCGCGGCGACGAGGCAGGCGGCATGATGCAGAATCTCCGCGCCGTCAACCGGGAAAAGTACGACTACACGGCGTTCCTGAAGAAATTCGCCGTGATGGGCGAGGCCATGCGCATCAATGACGATGAGTTCGACTATGTGTTTTACAGCTACGGGATGCAGCTTTTCCCCGAAAAGCGGATGCCGCTCATTGAGCCGCCGGAATACAAGGACGTGAAGCGCATCCGCGAGTTCGTCATCGCGATTGACACGTCCGGGTCGGTGATGGGCGAACAGATGCAGGCGTTTTTGCAGAAGACGTACAACATCCTGCAAAGCACGGAGAGCTTTTTCAGCCACATCAACGTCCACATCATCCAGTGCGACGAGGACATTCAAGAGGACATCAAAATCACCTCGCGGGAGGAGTTTGACCACTATCTGCAAACGATGGCCATCAAGGGGCTTGGCGGAACGGACTTCCGCCCGGTATTCCAGCGGGTGGATGAGATGATTCGGGACGGGGAGTTTGCCAACCTGAAGGGGCTGATTTATTTCACGGATGGCTACGGCTTATTCCCGGAGCGGATGCCCGCCTATAAGACCGCGTTTGTGTTTGTGGAGGATGGCTGCGAGATTCCCGAAGTGCCGGTGTGGGCGATGAAGCTGGTGCTGACGAGGGAAGAGGTGGAGGAGATGGCTGAAAGCACCAATAAATGACGCGGAGGGAAAGCAGATGGATACAGCCTTATCCGTTGCCGCGCTTGTAGTATCCTTGTTTTCGGCGGGGTTCACGCTGTATACGTTCATCTGGACGAAAGTCCGAGACCGGAAACAGGCGACACTGGAAGCATACAATCGGCTGCAAGAGCAGGTGCTGGATCATTTGAACGTGTACATGTCCAAGCAAATTGCGGAGATTGCGAAGAACACACGTTCCGAAGAGTACAAGCAGATAAGCGCCTATGTTGCGCGAATCGAGTATTTCTGTGTCGGCGTAAACCAGAAGATTTATGATCGAAACGTGGTTTACGAACTGGCGCAGGGCTACTTGGACGGCACGATAAAGAGCCGAATTGAGCCGATGATTGAGAAGAAGAACCGTTTTGGACACGATTATTACGCCAACATTCATCAATTTTACGATTGGATGGAGAAGACACGAAAAGAAAAGGAGCGTAAAGGGAAATGAGCGACTTTCAGATTGAAAATGGTGAGCTGGTGGAGTATACGGGGAAGGGTGGGGATGTGGTGATCCCGGATTCGGTTACATCCATCGGGGATAGGGCGTTCTATGATTGCCACAGACTGACGAGTATAAGCATTCCGGACAGCGTTACTTCTATCGGTGATAATGCGTTCAGTGAGTGCGAAAGTCTGACGAGCATAAGCATTCCGGAGAGCGTCACCTCCATCGGGGAGCGGGCGTTCAATGATTGCAGTAGCCTGACGAGCATAAGCGTTCCTGATTCCGTTACTTCCATCGAAGCACCAGCATTCACGGAATGTGAAAATCTGCAAGACTTCACCTGCCCTTCTTCTTTCGCCAAGCAGCTGCAAACCATACTGCCTAAAACGAAGACAACCATCATCCTTTACATCCCCGATATTTCAGGCATGAGCACCAAATTTCTTCTCAGTGTTGTAATCGGATTTGTTGAGGACAAACGAGACTGGTCCGACGAAAACGGCAAAGCGTATGCGAAATACATCAAAACAAAAGCACTGAAGCTGGCAGGTATGGCGATTGAGCATCCCGCGTTGTTCTACCTGATGCTTCGCGAAAAGCTGATTTTCGCCAAGGATTTGGACGCATTCACAAAAGCCGTGCAGGACAGCGGCAATACGGAGCTGATTGCGGCAGTGCTGGACTATGCCAACAGCAGCGTTTCCGAAAAGGACAAGGCAAAAGTTCAGCAGAAGAAAGAAACGCTCGACACGAATGTGACGAATTTCCTGTTTGATGCGGAACAAATTGAGCAAATCAGCGGGATAACGTTCGCTGTCACAGGCAGGCTCAAGACGTTCGCCAACCGCAACGAGCTGCAAGCCTGCTTGGAAGCGTGCGGTGCAACGCTGACGGAGAGGCTTTCGCGCGACGTGAATTACCTCATCACGAACACGCCGGATTCAGGCACGGCGAAGAATCGGGAGGCCGAATCGCTGGGAATTTCGCGCATCACCGAGGCGCAATTCAACGAAATGGTTGGCAGAAAAGTGTAAAAAATGCCCTCCGCCGGTTACTCACAACCGCGGAGGGCATTTCTATATCCTCATTTCGTCCTCTAAAAAGTGCGAATTTGATATTTTGATACACAAAAGGTGGAAACTTGTTGAGGAGATTAGCACCTTCACCTCTTGAACCCCATGAAAAGCATTCGACGACCCGCAAACCCTTGCGCCACAAGCCTTTGCGGCACTTTCACAAGGGGCTAATAACCCCGAAATAACCCCGTCATCATGAATGGAACGATTTTAGCCCCTGTGCTGTGTATGCGGTTCAATGTCAAGGCGACAAAAAGCATAGGAGGTTTTTCTTTGATGAAAGCGACGATGACGAACAAACTGCCTGCCGAAATCATGGAGAACGGCATTCATTACACCCTTGTGGGCGACTACTACTTTCCTACCTGTATGCTCGCGGACAGGTCGCCCAATGGCAAGTGGGCATCCCTGTATGAGCGCTATTTGCAGGAGAAGCATCCACACGAGTATGTCAGGCTGATTTGGGCGGATGAACTGGCGGCGCTGCTGGAATCCGTGCAGAAGGAGTGCGAGGAGCGGGTAGCAGTGCTTGTTCGGGAGATGGCGGAGGTAGAAGGCGTGGATGAGGAGATGAAGGAAAATGAGCAGATGGAGTGGGTGCGGAGGATGGAGATGATTCGCGGCAGGGTAGAGGAGGTTGTGCGCGAGGAAATCATAGGATAAGTGAAGAGAGGAACGGCAGCAGGAATAGGGGAGTTCCTGCTGCTTTATTCGTATAATAATTGCTGTCATGGAAAGACGGACAACCGATACAGATAGACTGTTGAAAAATCAAGCAGTAAATGATATAATCATCATGGAAAACAGGGCAAGGAGGCTGGTGTTGTGCTTGCAAGAAAGAGCGAAAAGGAGCTTGCTCTGCGCAGCTCTGCCGCGGAATATCTGACCTTTGTCGCCGCCACCGGCGAGAGCGACGTCAGCTTCGAGATGCGCTACGAGGATGAAAATATCTGGTTGACGCAGAAGATGATGGCGACATTGTATGACGTATCCGTAGCAGCAATCAATCAGCACTTGAAGAAAGTCTTCGAGGATGGTGAGCTGCGCGAGGAATCAGTTATTAAGAAATACTTAATAACTGCCGCGGATGGAAAAAGCTACAACACCAAGCACTATAACCTACAAGCCATTATTGCCGTCGCCTTCAAGGTCAATAATCAGCGTGCCGTGCAGTTTCGCAAATGGGCGGGTCAAATCGTGAAAGACCATACGATTCAGGGCTGGACAATGGATGTGGAGCGCTTGAAAAAGGGGCATATGTTCACGGACGAATACTTCGAGCGCCAGCTTGAGCAGATTCGGGAAATACGGCTGAGTGAGCGAAAATTCTATCAGAAAGTCACAGACTTGTACGCAACGGCGTTTGATTACGATAAGGACGCCAAGACGACACGCCTGTTCTTTCAGACAGTGCAGAACAAGATGCACTTTGCCGTCCACAGGCATACGGCTGCGGAGCTCATCGTGGAGCGCGCGGATGCCAGCAAGGAGCATATGGGGCTGACTACATGGGAGAATGCGCCGAATGGCAAGATTTTGAAAACGGACGTGACGGTAGCCAAAAACTATTTGAGCGAACAGGAAATGCACTATCTGGAGCGCATCGTCTCTCTTTATCTGGATTATGCGGAATTGCAGGCGGAGCGCAAGATTCCCATGAGCATGGAAGACTGGGCGAAGCGTCTGGATGGCTTTTTGGAGTTTAACGGAAACGAACTGCTGACAGGCCCTGGCAAGATTAGCGCGGAGCAGGCCAAGCTCCATGCGGAAACGGAATATGAAAAGTATCGGATTATCCAGGATCGCCTGTACGAAAGCGATTTTGACCGTTTCCTTATGTTGGAGCAGGAAGTGAATCACAAACCATGAAAATTTTTTACTGAAACTTGATTGTGCAAACATATTAAGGCAATCCCGCACAAAGAAAGAACAGCCAAAATGTCGGGAAAGAGGTATAATAAAGAGGTGAAGAAGCAATTGA
>ULSU01018554.1_pt1 | contig 17255 bp, 19 predicted proteins | sample 1956941 | NCBI WGS metagenome assembly ULSU01 (sample SAMEA4835715, study PRJEB28245) | human gut metagenome | biome: gut microbiome; material: fecal sample | place: Denmark | collected 2008
ACTGAAGATTTAGGGGTTTTCAAATGCGAGTTCCTATAAATCTTCTTTATCCGTTTTACATGAGATACCAAAGGGGACAATTCCAGTGTCCTTATGTCCTCAGTGAAATGCAACGCATCCGGGTGGTTGGCCGTATGGCTGGCGATAGCGTTTGCATCGTGGTTTACACAAGCGATTACTTTCGCGCATTGTTCATCTGCGTAGCGTGCGTTTTCTACTCCGGTACTGGTTCCTCCAGCACCACAAAAAAGGTCAATATAAAGTAGCTTAATCATATCATCTTTATTTTGATTTCATCATCAAAAGTACATCTATTTTCTTTACTATGCAAGATGAAATTAAATTATTATTGTGTGCTTAACAAAGTTTAGTAAACTTATTTTATTTACCTAACAAGGAAAGAATATATTTGCAAAAAACTTAGAATAATGGAAAAAGAATTACCTAAATTACGAATAAAAGAAATACTTAAAGAGAAAGGCATATCGCAGATAGAACTTGCGGAGAAAATGGGTAAAAGCAAACAATACATTAGCAATATTTTAACTGGCGGCAAAGGCATGTCCATAGCTACACTGGTAGAGATTGCTAAAATTTTGGATGTTGAATTTCGCGATTTGTTCGCCATTACCGGGAATCATACGGAGATTAATGGCTATATTAAAGTTCAAAATGATATTTACGAAATTCGAAGTTACGAAGACCTTGAGAGAATCCTAAATCTTAGAAACCATGACCAAAGCTAATTACATTGATTGGGAAAACCTGAAAAATATCCCTTTCTTCCTTTGCCAAGTGGTCGAGGACGAACAAAATCAGGAAATAGTTCTGTACTATTTAGGTGAGCGTGTATTCCATGATTACGACCATGTAGGACACTATATGCGCTCTGCTATTGTGTTGTTCCGGCAGATACGAAACCGCACAGCCGACTGGGTTAACTTGCGTAACCTTTAGACTCTCAGGAACTGCATTCGGGAGAACTACAATCACGGTATAGGAGTGGATGCACTTATCTATGGAGAAAATTACGATGGTGAGAACTTAGAAACACTAACACCACTTACCAAACAACGTTTTGAACTTGTGATCAAACGAATTAAAGAAAAGGACGAATACGCCACCATTTAGATAAAAACAAGAATATGGCAGTAGATATGACAAATGAGACAATCGCCCAATATCGAGAGCGTATTGAGAAAATGAGCATAAAAGAAATTCAAAAAGAAATTGAATTTCTGGAAAGCCCCGGTTACAATTGTGAAGGACTGGTATGTGCAGACGGAGTAATTACTCCCCGGACAAGAATGCTTCGTAAGGTTCTTTGGGAAAAGAGGATGAACCAAAAGAGCCAGACTGCTCTGCAATGGGCAAAAGAAGGATATGTTGTAAATCCGGATGCAACAGGAAGAAAATGGAAAAACAATCCTCATAGTTCCAAGGCTATAATATATTATGTATCAGATGAGGTACATGAGGATAAAGAAGCTGCTAAAGAGTTTCTCAAAACGAGGCGAATGGGATATAATGACAAATTAAAATAGTATTAGATATGACTATCAAATTTAAGGATATAGAATCTATAATATCTGGTCTATGCTGCGCTAACGCTATGTTAGACGCTAAGATAGAAGAACTTGAAGAGAAAGGTTTTGATGCGTCAGACTATAGAGCCAGAAAAGAAAAATTAAAAGACAGTTTGAATGCTCTCACAAAAATCCGGAAAGAGCTTCATTTAAAAGATGATTATGCTTATGAACAAGTATTCGGAGAGTAGATTTTTACTACTTCATTGACATACTCCCATACCTGAAAGAATGGGCTTTCAGGTAACATTAATCGTAAATTAAAATTATATGGGAAAATTCGAAAATGGTATTTGGGTAGCTGTTCAGTTTCTTGTTTGTTCTCACAATGAAACAGAACTGGCAAAACAGTTGATTTTAGAATCAGGTTTGACAAAAAAAGACTGCTTGAAATCCCAGATGGAATCGGATTTTGAATCTGAAACCATGCTGGAGTTTATTAATTCTATTTTCCCTGTTGATGATAAACACTGTAGCCAGTGCAAGAACTATGAAGTTTGTGCGAATTGTACTATGTACTGTCGTGTGCTACAGAAGCGAATCACAGCGAGAAAGAAACCTTGTAAACATTACATCGAAAATAATTGAATTTATTATTTGGTGTGACTTTTTTCTGTGCTGGCTTATTGATTGTTTCTATAATTCTCATTAAAAGATTAATTTTGAGTAAATAATATGACAAAGAATGATTTTATAAAGAAGTTTCCTGATGTTAAGGTGCAGCAGTTTGAAACTAAAACTATACTCAGTAAACAGGAAATAATGGATATAGTTAAACAATTTACCGATTCACTTGATATGGGACTGATATATTATGAGCAATGTGGTTGCAATGTTACAGTTTTCACCTCCGATAAAATGAAGTCTGAACTTAATAAGATGAAGCCCGGCTATCAGGTAACAGATCCGAACACTGGAGAGGTCGGAACTGTTGTTTCTGACAAGTTCATAGTCTGTGGAAACTACTGTGTAAGGGTTCAGTTCCCTTCTGGTACAGATGTTTATGATTGTGATTTCTTTGTTGAATAAATATTTGATCATTAGTGTCTCGATTTTAACGGGACACTAATGGTATGAAGAATATTATACTACACTTTGGCAACTATATATTTAATAAGTTTTAGACACTAGCATTTGAATAGGCCGAAAATATGCTTTTTTTCTCGTATTTTTAACTTTTACTCATTCAGCTTTAATTGCATCAAGTAAAAAAAATCGTTTAATGCAGCTTAAAAGAAAGCTATTTTTTTTATTTTTTATTCATTGAATCAGCTATAGGGGTATCACCAACATTTTGTACAAAATGTTGGTGATACCCCCTATACAAAAATCAAGCAGTTTTTTTACTTTATATTTTTTTCCCTATACGGTTTTATCTGGTTACGATTTTTCATTAGTAAATCATTTGTTGGAAACATCAGCAGAGCTATTGTCTGAAGGCAGAAGTAAGTCATTTTTTGTAGACATAAGCAGCACATTTGTCTCGCGCACGCGCGTATTTAGTAGCTTTCTTTATAGGCTATTTAATAACAGGGCTTATAATTGGTTGATTTTCAGTAATTTAATTTTTATTTTACCACACTTTGGCAACATTTTACCACACTTTGGCAACATTTTACCACACTTTGGCAAATCGAATTTTTATTTTACCACACTTTGGCAACTATTTTACCACACTTTGGCAAGTAACATAAAGTCTTCTCAATTTAATATTTAGAAACTATTTAAAACATTCATTACTTTCGATTTGAAACATAGAAGAAATAAAATAGTTTTTTCTCACAAATCATTTAGTACAAAGAATAACTGAAATACAAGATTTTAGCTATTTTACTACACTTTGGCAAAAGGATGGAAATATATTAGTTTATGCAGCATGAGGGAGAAATTAAAAATAGGCTGATGAAGAATTCTCATACCCATAATAAGCATAAAATACATTATTATAAAGTACAATGTTAATTATTATATATAGAAAAGAGACTAATTAAGATATGCACATATAAATATACATCTTTTCACACAGATGCTTTCAATTAAACTTAGATGCAAACTTTATTTTTAGACATCCGATTAAATATTTTGTCTAATAATTGCATGTTTTTTGTGGAAAAAGCTATTTTTGCAAAAAAAAGTATGAAGAAGAAGAATTACGAAGAAATATTTAGTTCAGAAAAAATTACGGTTTTGTCAAACAAGAAAAATGACAGCCGGATAATGAATCTAACATGCCCAATTTATCAGACAAACTTTCTAACCGACGCAAGACAGATTCTTAACAAAGGTACGTATCGGGCGATAAAGTTCATTGTGAAACAGATTCAGGACGAAAGAATAATGCTTGAATCCTACATCAAAAACAATGAAACGCTGAAGATTAATATAACTCGAGAAGATATTCTGCGATGGTATCCGGATGAACATGCCCATCGAGAGTTAAAGGCAGCTGCAGAGTGGCTAAACAAGACCGACGTAAATTATGAAACGCCTACAGGATGGGTAATGGCCAAACTTGTCGGAGAAGTAAGTTATGACATTAATACTGGAATGACAATATACATCACTCCTGGTGTGCTTCCATTATATTACGTAGTAAATAAGCATTTCACAATGTTGGATTTCGCTGTAACCATGAGTATCCAGGACAAAGCAACTGCTTTCTTTTATGACAAATGTTGCAAATGGCGTTCTGCCGGCATATTTACTTACACGCCCACGGAATTAGCAGAAGCTATTAATGTAAGTCCTATCACCAATCTACTTAAAACAAGATATATCTTATCTGCTGATAGGGAGATGAAGAAGTTATTCTTGGAAGGATTGATAGATTTCTATTTCGATACGTATGAGTTGCGTTCCGGGAAAGGCCGAGGCGGAAAACTTGATAAGTTCATCTTTAGGATTCAGGATTGTTTGCCAGGATCCGAAAAAGATTACCAGGAGCAAGCCCACATGAGAACATTCATTATAGAGACGATAAAAAGCACAGTTCCTTCTATGGTTTCAGATGATATATTCAGACAATTAAAAGAGTTGTCAAGAACGGAACTGAAGGACTTATGCAGTGAAATGTCTATTTTCAAAAATGAGCTGCGAGAAAATAAAATCATAGATGCCCGAGGGATTCTCTGGTTCAAGCTAAGAAACAGATACAATATAAACCCCAATGGCACAGAAAGACTCAAGAAGAATCCCAAAAATGAATATCCGAAGTATAAAAAGATCAGCGAAGAAATTCATGCAAAAACTCAAGATGATGCCGCTTCAAAAGAAGAGCAATACACACAGGCAGTACTTCCATTTGAGGAAGATAAACCTTCCTGGTGGTCGTACTGGAGTGATACGATCAACGATATAATTAGCAATTACCGAGTTGGCGATAGAGAGATAAATGAATTCGAAAAAAAGACACTATCGTATATGTTCAATGAAAAAGATAAATTTTCGCCTCAATATGACGGAGAAGAGCTGAGAATACAAATTGAGCCAAATATTTACAAGAACTATGTTGCCCAACCATTTTCCCAATTATATGAAGGGTTGCATAAAGCAATAGTGAATAGTGTATTCAAATTCTTCCCGAATATTAAAAAGTTATCGTATGCCGTCGGAGGGTATGGAGGTAATAATTTAACAATCGTCCCTATAAAAGAGATTTAAACATATTAGCTGACCACTTGTTGGTCAGCTTTTTTTTATATTAATGAACTTGAAAGGCTTTAAGCAAAAAAAATAACCTCCAGAAAGATGATAAAAAACTTTGGAAGTATCATTACAATATAATAATTTTATGAATAAAACGCAAAAAAACAAGAAAATGTTTGTTTTTTGGTTATGGCACAAAACTATAAAAGAATTAAATAAATACAAACTAGCCTTGCATAATTTTATACCTCTTTAACTTAATATATCTATATACGGAAGATATGGGAACACCTGTTTTCAAAGAAATCTCTTTTGCAGTGCTCCCATTTTTTTTTAAATCTATAATTGAGTCTAGTTTATAATTGCTTATAGATATCCCTGGTGGACGACCTATCTTTTTACCCTTGAGCCTAGCTATTCTAATACCCTCTTTAGTTCTTTCACTACGCCCACTAATCTCCATTTCAGCAAAGATGCCTGCCAACATAAAAAAGAACTCTCCTATCATTGTTGACGTATCAATTCCTTCCCGAATAGATATTATAATCACGCATTTACGTCTTACAATATCAAGAACCTCTAATAATTCTTTTGCCGAACGCCCCAGTCTATCAATCTTCCAGACAACTAAAGTATCACCTGCAGTTGATTGCTTTAATAATCTTTTCAAGACCGGTCTATCTTCAATTTTTCTTCCGCTCTTTTTTTCCATGTAGATTTTATCGCAGCCTACCCTTTTCATGGCTTCAATCTGCATGTCAAGATTCTGTTCCTTCGTTGAAACTCGTGCATAACCGATTTTTTTCATATAGACAAAGTTAAATCAAATTCTTTTTTTATCAAAAAATGAACATTTTTTTAATATTATGAGATCAAAGAGAAAACTTATTATGGCATTGCTATGTTTTACTGGAATAACAGTTTCAGCACAATCTTATTCTCTGAGGACTAATGTATTGGGACTTGCAACGACTAATTTAAATGTCGAAGCGTCAATGACGTTATCGAGAAAATGGTCAGTGCATTTACCTGTACAGTATAACCCTATTAAATTTGCGAACAACCGTCAATTCCGTAATTTTTATGTCGCACCAGGTATTCGATATTGGCTGTTACAAAGCTACATCGGAGGGTTCGTTGGCATCTATGGAACTGCAGGAACATATAGTGTTGGGAATCTTTTCGGAAATAAATATCGATACGAAGGAGAAAGTTATGGTCTATCAGTATCAGTTGGCAAAGCCTACCAATTAGGAAAAAATTGGAATTTTGAATGGGAAATCGGTGCAGGTGCACTATGGATGGACTATGACAAATATCTGTGCAAAGAATGTGGAGATTTAATTAGTCGTAATCATGGATGGTCATTTCTTCCAACTAGAGCAGCGTTAAACTTTGTATATCTATTCTGATATGAAACGAGAGAAACTGGTAGTCCCTATAATGGCTATAATAACAGCGTCATGTGTTACTCAGAGGAATCTGGATCGGGTAAGAATATCTCAGCCCAATTTGAATAATAAAATTGACACATCATTTGAGTCACCCAAAATAATCAAGTGGACAGATGAAAGTGGGCAAACAAGAATTGTAACACAAGCAGCTGTTGATTCCACTACTGGGGAAAATATATCTCTAACAGAACTAAGTGAAATTACAGTGACTGCAAGAAGTAAGCAGACGGCAGAACGTAATGGCAAAATTGATTTATCATTTGTTGTTACTGTTCCTGGCTCTCTGATTAATAACAAATGGCAGTTACAGTTAACTCCTGTAGTCTACAAGCCACAAGATACCATCTACCTGGAGAAAATATTTTTATCCGGATCAGATTTTGCAAAAATGCAACAGAAGGGGTATTTGCAATATCAGGCCTTTCTATCGTCAATCATCCCAGACAGTCTTTACTTGAAAGAAATGTTCAATCAGAAAGGCTATAAAAAGGCGATGGAAGAGCTGGAAAATGAATATTTCCAGGCATGGAAGAATGAAGTAATTCAAAAAGAACGCTGGATTGATTGGTCAGACAAACTCAATGCTCGTTTTGTACACTTTAATTATAAGGTAGATCAAAGCCGTGCAGCTATTGAAGGATACAACTCTATACTCGAATATCTACCTGCATATAGTATGCACCGTAATCTTGACCACAAAAATATTCCTTCAAAATGGAGAATGTTTGCTGAAGGGAACTATCTGATTCGAACCAAAAGCATAACTTCAGAAGACTCTATAGAAATTATTAAGAAATACACCAACTATAAAAAAATAGCTGAAAATCAGAGAAGAAAAGAAATGAAAGAGGAAATGTACGATAAATATGTGCGTTTCCCAGTCCAACCAGCAAAACTTGATACTATAATACGCGAAGGCAGTAATTTTGTTTACTATTATAAACAAGAACTTCCTGTCACAGACCATACAAAAAAGATTGATCTAACATTAAATGGACAAATTTTGGCCAAAGATGAAACACAAAGATCACTTCCTCCATCTGATACTCTTACATACTACGTATCCAGTATGGTTCAGTTCCTTGATCGTACACCTCGATATAAGAAAAAGATTATATCACGTAAGGATGAAGTAAATGTTACAGCTTATGTTAACTTCAAGACTGCATCTACAACCTTTGATGAGGACTTAGGAAATAATAAAAATGAAGTAGATAAAGTTTTTGAGACTATACGTAACATTAACTACACAGGAGAATTCTTAATCGACAGTATCTACATGACGGCAACCTCCTCTCCTGAAGGTTCAGCAAATATGAACCTGCAACTTTCCAAAGGACGAGCTATTAATCTAAAAAAATATCTGATGGAAAAGACAGACGATCCAGAGGGAGTGGACTCACTATTCCGTCCTCGCTGGTTGGGAGAAGACTGGATTAAATTGTCAAAACTAATTATAACGGATGATAGCATTCCTGAAAGGGAGAAAATTAATAATCTCCTTAATATAAGTGATTTGGATAAGAGAGAAATAACAATGCAGAGTTATCCTTATTATTCATACATCAGAAATAAGTATTATCCACTTCTTCGCGCAGTAGAGTTCAAGTTTCATCTGCACCGGCGCGGTATGATTCAAGACACCATTGTTATGCCCGTTATAGATACTACTTATCAACGAGCTGTAACAATGATAGAAGACAGACAATATAAGGAAGCATTAATTTTACTTGATGAGCAATATCCCGAAGACTATAATACAGCAATCTGTCTAATGTCGCTAGGATATGATAAACGAGCATTGGAAATAATGCAAAAACAGACTGATACATCAGACAGAAACTATTTACTGGCAATTCTTTATGCGCGACTGAAGAATCCAGAACAAGCAGTCAAATATTATATAAAGTCATGTGATCAAAATGAAAGTAAGATTTGGCGCGGGAAACTTGATCCTGAAATTAACAATCTAATTAAAACTTATAATTTGTATAAAGATGATTATTAAGAAAACAATTCCTATTGCAGCAGGAATAATATGTTCCACTTTCATATCCTCTTGTAATTTCAACGAGGATTATTGTATCCGTTCTGGTGAATTGATAGCCTTCTGTAATTTTTCTAATATTAAGGAAGAGCCCCCACTACCCTATCAACGACATGTCATACCATTTCAAGGTATAGTCAGTACAAATGAGGGAACAACCTTTACGCAGGATACCTTGCGTTGGAGTATTCCACAAGGAGAATACAGTTTCATTTTTTACACAGGCGAATATACAGTAGAGAACCTTGACAACTATCATGAATGTAAGCTTTCGGTCAGAACTGACACCGTTGATGGACGTGCATATATAGCAGAAAAACAGAAATACTGTTGTTCAGCAATTTTCGACCAGAAACTTGAATATCAAGCGCCAAAAATTGTTGAGATAATACCTTGGAACTTCGTCAAGAAGATCAACATTCATCTTAATGTAGAAGGAAATATCAACAATATAACAGAGATATCAGGAGATTTAAGTGGAGTCTGCACATCACGCTATCTTTACTCGCGAGAGACATCTGGATCAGCTAATGTTAATGAACCATTTGTCAAAACAGGTGCGAATTGGCAAAATTGTGAAAATAGCATCTATGTGTTTGGAATGTCTCCGGCTGACGCGAATATACTTAAGATTAATGTAAAGATGGACGAAGAAAACCAAGCTTTCAATGAAGTACAAGAAATTGATCTATCAACTGTACTTCAAGGATTTGAAGCTGACGAAATCACCATCAATCTAAAATTACATGTTGGCAAAGAATTAACCCTTGATAATGTAACAATATCTGAATGGGAGGACCATCCAGAAACTAATTTATAATAACTAATTAAAAACTTAAACAGAATGAAAAAAGTAATTTTTATGGCAGCATTAGCTGCAGGAGTGTTATCATCATGTAATCAAGAAAGTGAAGAATCACCGATTCAAGAACAAACCTTGAAAATAACAACTTCAGTAAGTAATATTGAATCACGTGCAGGATTCATTGAAAAGCAGGATTTTGTAGACAATGATGAAATGGGGATTTTTATGTATAAATCAACCGGATGGGGTGATGCATATCCAAGATTCTCCGCACAGAATAATAAATCTACCCGAACTTCATCTGGATGGAAGTTGGCCAATGATATTTATCTATTATCGGATAAAGCAAGTATCTGGGCATATTATCCATATAATCAGAACATAACTGACGGAACAAAAATACCTGTACCTATCAGCAGTACAAACCATGTTGATTATATGTGGGGTAAAAGCACAAATGAGGTTTCCGTAATCGAAACAGGCGCTATAATACCTATGTATCATGCATTATCACAATTAGTCATTCGTCTAAAGGTTTCTCCGGAATACCATAATGATGGTAATTTAACTTCTGCAAAATTGAAATGTAGCAAATCAAAGTTTGCAACGACAGGTACAATGAATATCAATGACAATGGTAAAATTACTTTTGCACCAACATCAACAGAACTGTCTTGGGCTCCAAACACGACAGTCCCAGCTCAAGGATCGGCTGCTGTGGATTTTTCTGCTGCAGTATACCCTATGACAATTTCATCTAATGAGGTTACACTCGAAGTTGTTATTGACGGTGCAACTTATAATTACTCAATTCCCGAGATTGAGTGGACAGCAGGGAAACGTTTTATCTACTCAATCACAATGCAGTCCAATAGTGCTGAAATAGGTGGCGAAGATGGCAATACAGTTACTATAGAGCCTTGGACTTCAACTGAAAATGATATAACCCTTGTCCCTGTTAAATAGTTTATGAAAATTCAAATTATAATACTATCAACCTTAATACTGCTATTGTGCTCTTGTCGCAAGGAACTTGAATACCCGCCTCAAGACGAAACTGGTCATGTAACCTTTATGGTTGAATCAATTAGCCGGAACAGTCAAGAAGGAGATTTTCAAGATGGTGATGCGATTGGCATTTTTGCTATTGAGCCTATTACCGGGGTGTACTGGGCAACAAATAATAAATATGTCTATGATGGCAATAAATTCAAGCCAGCGACTGAAGAGGACGATATAGTGGTAACAAAAGGAACAGATTTTGATTTCTACGTATATTATCCATATGATCCAAATCAAAATGACATAACGAATATTTCACATGCATGCATTGATCAAGATACAAAATCAGGCTGGGTAAGCAGCGATTTTATGACTGCAACATATACCGATGCAATTATAGATTATTCTATTCCATTACAATTTAAACATAACTATGCAACAGTAGAAGTTCATGTGAATAAAAATGATGGAGTCACTGCTGCTACATTGAAGAATGTAAAATATTCTAGCAGGATTAATTTGTTAACTGGTCAATCAATTACAGAGGATTCTCGTATAAATCTGAAAATGTATTGTTACAATGCAAATGATAATGGTAATGCGATATTCAGATGTACCGTTCCTGTTCAAACATTATCAGCCTTATCAAACTATGTAACTCTCTCAGGTAATACATCTATTGATTTACTCGCCGAGTCAGACATGACATTATCGGCGGGAAAGATTCAAAATTATAGCATTACCTACCAAAAATCCATTCAGATAACCGATTATCCATCTGGAGGTACAACGACTGGTGCTGGTTATTATAATATCGGCACACAATGTACCGTTACCGCTAGTCCTAAAGCCGGATATGAATTTGCAGGGTGGTATGAAAACAACCAATTATTAAGTACCAATCTATCCTACACTTTCGAGGTGTTATCGGATCGTAATCTGGTACCCAAATACCGGAATTATTCATCCTGGACAGTTAATATATCGGCAAATCCTACACAAATCAAAACGGCAGGAGGAAGTTCAGCAATTACTTCGTCGGCTGTTCGGAGTGTTTATGTCAACGGTGAACTACAGGGTACAGAGAATGGATCAGTTTCTCTTAGTAGCAATAATCCTGCATTTGTTGTACAAGGTTCAACAGTACGTGTAAGTGAAAATACCACAACAAGCACCCGTACTGCTACTATTACAGCCAATTGTGGAGGTGTTACTAATTCTGTAACTTTAACTCAACCAGGTCGTACAGTAACATATGTCTTTACAATCAATGGAGGTACTTCTGCGAGTGAAACATTTGAGTCAAGTGGAGGAACAGTCAAATATTCTATTGTCAGTCAAAAAACAACTATAATAGATGGCAATTCTACTACCGTAACAGCTAACTGGAGTTCTTCTTGGAATCCTTCATCATTTGGATCATTAGGGAATGATGGTTCTCTGATAATTTCGGATAATCCCAATACAACTCAAAGAGTAGCAGTAATTACTCTTACACAGGAAGGTAGTGGTAAACAAATAACTATTACTGTCCGGCAGAAAAAGAAAAACTCCGTAGATATTGAAGGGTAATATGAAAAAAAATCTAATTATAACAGCAATTCTTGGTACAGCTCTAATGAGCTGTACCAATGATTCTCCACAACCAGTAAACCGATCATTAGAAGTCGAATGCTATTCTCGTTCGGCCAATGAAAAAAAAGTTGTAGAGGATTTCGGTATGTATGTTTTGACTTCAACAGGTACAACTTATCAAGGAGTCAACAATCCTGTTCATGTAACATATCAGTCTGGTTGGAAGTTCCCGACAATCCTTCTAACCGAAGATGCGTACATATATTCGTTTTCTCCCTATACAGAAACAACAGATTGCACTGCTTTAAATGTTAATCTTAGCACTCAGACTGATTACTTAGCTTCATCAGGGCCTACGACTGCCGGAATTTCGAATCCATCAGCAAGCATTACAATGGAGCATATACTCAGTAAAATCAATGTAACAATTGACGGATCGAGTTCATGCCAGGTAAAATTATTGAATGTGCCCATTGATGTGGAATATAATCTGAAAACAAATCAACTAACTATTGGTAATAGTGGTGATTTAACCTCTAATTCATCAAGCATCCTGATTTGTCCATCAGTTTCACAGGTATTGAAAATGCTAATCACATTCAATGGCAAACAATATGAATATTCAGAATCTGCCAAAACTTATGAAGCAGGAAAAGAGTACAACTTTAATCTTAGTATAAGCGATAGTAAGGAATTGGTAATAACAGGAGATGTGACAATAACAGATTGGGAACAAGCCGGAGATTATGACGGAACAGTAAACGAAAAAAAAATATGAAGAGAAAAGTTTCATTATTAGCACTTACACTAACAACATCTACAGGTGCATTCGCACAAGATGCCCGAAGCGCCATGAACCAAATACTTGATGGTTATACCTTACCTATTTTCGTCGCATTCATGCTGGCGGGGATTGTATTAGGGCTAGCTCAGCAATGGGATAATATTATCGATAAGGATAATAGAGGAACCCGTAAAGACGGCTTATTTGCTCTAGGTTGGTATGTTGGCTATGCTCTAGTAGCTGCAATAGTTGTTACTGCAGTCAAAACTGCTATATCAGGAATATCCTTACAAGTATAATGAAATACACTATCAGGAAAGGATTGGAAAGCCCCTGCAAAATTAGGGGCTTCCTCTCAATAGATTATTGGATTCTGATTGCTGCGTTATCTGGAACCGTTATTCTTTTCGTTCTTGGTATGCGCTCAGGAATAATGGCAGGTGACTGGAGTACGTGCATCATTACTCTAACAAGCAGCATTATTGTATTACCCATCCTAGTCAGGAGATTCCGAAGAAATGCAAGAAGTAAAAAATTCGATGAGATCAAGAAAGAATATACCATAAGTAATTTCCAAATAAGTCACACAATAAGGAAAAATGAGAACAGACGAAGCATATAGTATAATAGATATAGTCAATGAGGAGAATGGTGTCATTCTCACCCAAGGTGGGAATATCTGTATATCATATCGGTTAGAAGAGCCAGAATGCTATTCATTATCACGTGAGGACATAGACCAAAGAGATAACCTTCTGAAAGAAGCTTTCAAGTTTCTTCCTGACAATTGCTATGTACATAAACAAGACCTGTATTTAAGACGGAATTTCCATGCTGTGCCCATGAACTGGTCTTTCCTTGATGTGGCAGATGCAAAACATTTTGAAGGAAGACTCTATATGCAACACATCTGCGTTATTCACTTTGTGCTTGCAGGCCTTAAATCATTAGAAAAGGCATATGTCTCGTCTCCTTTAGCATATAAAGATAATCTTCATAAAGAAGATCTAGAAAAGCTAACTGATTTTCTAGAAGCTATCAACAACTGCGTCAGTCTAATTAAAAACCTTAGAGACACACAGATCACACCAATTAAAGGAGAAGATTTAAGAAATTATATAACAGGATATACTAATCTATTTTCAGATCCAAATGCAATAACCGATATACATATCAATAATGAGATACATGTAGGGAGAGTAAATGCTAGATATTTCTGTATCTGTGATGAATCAATGTTACCTGATAACAGTGTTACCAATTATGTAAAAGATAGTTCTCTTCCTATAGCAAACGAAGAATTATACCATCCTCTTCTTGAGGAATTGGGTATGTATTTACCTTACAATCACATGGTAAATCAAATCATTTACCTGGAAGGTAATGACAAATTACGTGCAAAGATTGCTCGTAATATTGATATCTATGGCTCCAACAGCTCCATGAGTAAAAGTATAAAAGTGCAGTTTGACAAACTCGATAAACTCCAGGAGGAAATCATTGAAGAAAACGAAACGCTTGTGCGTACCCATTTTTCAGTCTGCATTTTTGATGAATCAGAAGCTGTACTAGACAAAGCTGAGAAATCTGTAAAGGAAACACTTAATATAAATCAGTTCAAATACTATATACCCGGATATGATAACCTTGGAAGAATCCATTTTTCTTGCGTACCCGGGCAAATAAGCTGCATGCCAAAGGAGTATTTCATCCTCACGACCTTGCCTATTGCACTCTGTCTATTCCTACAGTGCAGTGAATACAGGAATGATGACGAAGGTATCTTTGTGCATGATAGAATGTATCAGATACCTCTTCGCAAGGACATTTGGGATGCATCTAAGAAGCGCGTTAATGCCCGTAACGGAATGATTATAGCCGGAACAGGTGGAGGAAAATCAGCCTTCACACTGAATTTCACCCAACAGCTAATAGAGCAGGATTACACTTGCATCGTCGTTGAATTCGGAAAATCCTTCAGCCAGCTTTGTAAATTGTATCCGGATATATCTCTACATGTAGATTATGACGGTAAAACGCCACTCGGAATTAACCCGTTCGATTTAGGTGGGAAGGAACTTGACAATAATGATCTGGAAATGCTTTCAGGAATTATCCAGCGTTACTGGAAACATATGTTCACGAAAGAAGAATCTGAGAAAGAGGTTGCTTTAACCCGATTCATCCAGGACTATTACGAACAGGTTTCTTCCGGACATAACTTCGAAAATTTCTACCATTATGTAACAGAAAACTATGAGGAGATACTCAAACGGAAAAATGTTGTGAGCAAATATTTCGACCTGGAGTCTTTCAAGTTGAACTGCGGTGAGTTCTTGCCCGGACAGCGATATGAGAATGTATGCAAGGATACTCAAATGGACTTTGCATCAAAGAAATTCATCGTATTTGAACTTACGCAAATCAAGCAGGACAGATTCCTGAGTAACCTCGTAATGAGTATGATTTTCTCCATTATTCAGAAGAAACTTCTATCTGACAGAAGGAAAAGAGGAATTCTGATTTTTGATGAGTACGCGGAAACGGCACAAATGACTGATACGGCCACCGGAACAGGTATTCATAGTTCTGTGGCGTTCTGTTATCAGAAAATCCGTAAAGAAAATGGTGCTGTGTATACCATCGTACAGACTCCTGAGCAGCTTCCCGACGACGAAAATACCAAAAATATCATCAGTAATACAGATATGCTCTTTGTATTGCCGACAAAGGAAGTAATCTATCAAAGTATAATAGACAAGTTCAAGATTACAAGAGATTACCAGATAGCATTAATGAAGTCCATGCGGAACAACTTTTCCGGTCCACGCCCCTACTCTGAATGCTTCATGAGAATGGGAGAGAATTATGCCACAGTAACACGCCTGGAATTCTCAAAGGAAAAATTCTTAGCATTCCAGACTGAAGGTGAAATTTGGTCTGAGCTCGAAGAAAAGACAAAGAGGATGTCCATGCAGGAAGCTATTCAAGAATATATTTTTGAACATAAATAAATTAAGCCATGAAAAAATTATTATTATCCCTATTCGTTTTGGTTCTAGTCACAGATCTTCATGCACAATGGGCTGTTTCTGATGCTCCTAATCTTGCACAAAATGTAAAGAACTTTGGAGAATTACAGAAGCAAGTAGATCTTCTTTCGCAGCAAAAAAGTAAACTCGATGAAAGTTTAGATATGATGCGCAAGGTAAATACAACTATCAGTAATTCTGTAATGGTAAAAAACATTATGGAACGGCAGATTCAATTATCAGATCAATGTCTTGATATTGTAGGTAAGCATGAATTAAGTTCCCAAACCGCTCAGACATTAATGTCATCAATCACACAGATATTATCCAATAACACAAGAATGCTTTCTTTATCTAAAATGATATTATCCGCATCAGTAAAGATGAATGATGCTGAACGTCTTACAGCATTAACAGAGATAGAAAAGAAAATGAAAGAAGAAGAACAAAAGATATATAAATTAAGTTCACTGTTGAATGGTTATGATTCAATTAAAAAAATGCTGAAATGAATCCACAATATAAAATAGATTATGCATTTCAAGAAATCTTTGAGGCATACGCTTCAGTTAAATCTAGCATTGTATATGATGCTCTATTTGCAATAATTGCAGGTATCATTCTTTCCACTTTAGTCTTTAGATTAATTGGAATTATTAAAGATATGATTTCTGAAGGAAAAGGTTTTAGTGCAAAACATTTCTTTGAAGTAGGTAAGGAATATATGGCCGTAATGCTGATAATTGTCATGCTGCCAGTATTTGTTACATTATTCGAACAACTTCTTGCTTATACAGCAGACCAACTTGTCAGCAGACTAGCTCCATCTGGTGCATATGACCATGATCAGCATATTCTACGATTAGCAAAACAAATGGTCGAAGATTGTCAGAATATGGATTTATCAGATGCCGTCGTTGTTGGAGTACCAAAATTTTTATCTGGTATTCTCATGGCTGCAGTAGGTTCTTTTTTCGCATGTGCTTATAATTATGTGATGCATATTTTCGTTGCGACACGTTACCTTATGGTGATAATGATGGAATTGGTTGGTCCTATTGCAATTGTCTGCCTACTTAACAATGATACACGGAGTTCTTTTTTTACATGGTTGAAAGGCATGTTCGGAATATTCATGCTTTATCCCGGGTTTATAATGGCTAGTGTTTTTGCTGATGAATATACAGCAAACCTGATAAGTAACTCTGTCTGGCCGGCATTCGTTTTGGTAATATTCTCCTTTGTTCTAAAACTGACATTATTAGCAACTGTAAAAGCAATGGTAAGTGAACTACCGCTAAACTAAAGATTTAGCGGCTTCGGAG
>ULSU01072596.1_pt1 | contig 17203 bp, 16 predicted proteins | sample 1956941 | NCBI WGS metagenome assembly ULSU01 (sample SAMEA4835715, study PRJEB28245) | human gut metagenome | biome: gut microbiome; material: fecal sample | place: Denmark | collected 2008
ACCAAACTTTTATAATTGATTGGCAAATCAATTTGCTAAACAATAATATATCAAGATTATCCCAAAAATTAAATCTATAATTGCAATAATATTTAACACACACTCATAAAATCAAATAATTGCATATATATTTTATAAGAACAAAAATCACACCGACAGTTTAAATTAACTGTCGGTGTGCCCTACCCTTTTTTAATAATAATTAATTATTAAGTGCATTGATACAATTTGAGCATATAAATTTGCCCTTAAGACATTTCAGATTTTCGGACGAATTGCAGAAAATGCATTTTTCTTCCGCTTTTTTTATTGTAATGCAATCATTGTCAGCCTCGATATGCAGCATATCGCCCGCTTTGATATTAAGATGATTGCGAATATCCTTTGAAATTACAATTCTGCCAGCTCCGTCAATTTCTCTGAAATTGGTAAATATCATTATATCATCTCCTTATCTGAACAGTTTTCTGTTCGTATTTTTTAATTGTAAACCTTAACCGAAGTTACAGGTTGACAATTTTTATTGCTGTACCATTATACCATTTTACGGTTAATATGTCAATAATTACCAAATAATATTTATAAATACATTTTTGTAACGATTTTTGTCATATTTGCTTTATTTTTGATACTATATTTAGATTTTTAAGGTCGGTGAAATAATGCTTGGTTATGTATGGGCAGGATTAATAATCATCAGCGTGCTGTCGGCACTGTTTCTCGGCAAAACAGAGTCGCTCTCTTCCGCTTTAATTGAAAGCGGCTCGTCATCAATAGAACTTCTCTTGACAATGGCAGGCATCCTATGCCTATGGTCAGGAATAATGAAAATAGCAGAAGAAAGCGGCTTTACCGCACTTATTTCAAAAATTTTTGCGCCTCTTTTGCGACCGCTTTTTCCAAAGCTTGATAAAAACAGCGAGGCTTTTAAAAGCATTACTATGAACATAAGCGCAAACCTGTTAGGACTTGGCAATGCCGCCACTCCGTTTGGTCTTAAAGCTATGGGAGAACTTAACAGACTAAACAACTGCTCCGATACGGCAAGCAATGAAATGGTCATTTTTGTTGTGCTCAATACCGCCTCTCTGCAGCTTTTGCCTACTACCCTTGCCACACTTCGACAAAGCTACGGAAGTAATGCTCCGTTTGAGGTTATAACAGCCATTTGGATAAGCTCGGCAACCGCTCTCACTGTGGCCCTTACAGTTGCCTGTACACTAAATCTGAAAAAAGCGAGGTGAAATTATGGCTATTATAATGCCTCTATTTGCAACCGTTGTGGTATTGTACGGGCTGATAAAACGAGTGCCTGTTTTCGATTTGTTTATTAAAGGAGTGCGAGAGGGCGTAAAAGTTCTGTACACAATTGCACCTACTATAATCGGATTGGTGTTTGCGGTAGATTTACTGCGTTCGAGCGGTGCAATTGATGTTATATGTAACTTTATCTCCCCTGCCGCAGATTTTTTAGGCTTTCCAAAAGAAATTGTACCAATGGTTCTCTTAAGACCTGTATCGGGCAGTGGTTCAACAGCTTTGTTGACCGCTTTGTATGAAGATTGCGGCCCTGATAGTTTTGCAGGCAGGGTAGCTTCTGTACTTGCAGGATCATCCGAAACCACATTTTACGCTGTGGCAATGTATTTTGGCAGTATTAAGGTAAAAAAAATCCGCCATACTCTTGTTGCCGCTTTGCTTGCCGATTTCACCGCCGCAGTGATGAGCGTGCTGACCGTAAGACTAATTTTCGGGCAAAGCTAAAGGAGCTGTAAAAAACAGCCCCTATGTAAATGAAGTATATTTTCTTTTATTGCTCTCGCAGATACTTACGCCTATTTGTTTGGCTATCGTTAGATTGCGTAAACTGAAAGTATTTGTGGGCTTTGCCCACACCCACAGTTGACCAAACTTTTATATATTGACTTTAATTTTATCAAGCAATTCTCCGACCTTTTCATGAAAAACAAGGTCGGCGGCGCTGTCCATTGGTGTGGCATCACGATTTATCAGTACAAGTTTATTTCCTTTAAAATATCTCACCATACCTGCGGCAGGATAAACCGTGAGGCTTGTGCCTGCAATAATCAGTGTATCTGCATTCGCAATGGCATTAACCGCACCGTTTACTGTTTTATCGTCAAGTCCCTCTTCATACAGCACAACATCAGGCTTGATGATTCCCGAACATTCGCATTTTGGAATACCGTTGCTCTCTTTAATAAACTCGGCAGTATATGCTTTGCCGCACTTCATACAGTAATTTCTCAACACACTTCCGTGCAGTTCATACACTCTCTTACTGCCAGCCGCCTGATGCAGTCCGTCAATATTTTGAGTAACTACTGCGCTGAGTTTTCCTGCTTTTTCAAGCTCGGCAAGTTTATAATGAGCCTTATTCGGCTTTTTGTCAAGACAAAGCATTTTATCTCTGTAAAAGCGATAAAACTCCTCTGTCTTTTTTACAAAGAATGTATGGCTTAGTATGGTTTCGGGCGGATAATCGTACTTTTGATTATAAAGTCCGTCCACACTTCTGAAATCGGGAATACCGCTCTCTGTAGATACTCCCGCACCGCCAAAGAAAACTATTCTGCGGCTGTCATCAATCACTTTCTGAAGTTCGTCAACACTGCTCATTACTGCATTGCCTCTTTCATCTGCTTTACATACTCGCAAACAGGCTCAACACATTCTTTGCCGTACTTAGCAACGATTTTTACAATTGCGGAACCTACTATTACACCGTCTGCATACTGTGACATATGCTTTGCCTGCTCCGGAGTTGAAATACCAAAACCTACCGCACACGGGGTATCGCTTACAGAACGAACAAGGTCAATCATTTCGCCAATATTTGTTGTAATCTCTTTTCTTACACCTGTTACACCCATTGAAGAAACACAATATACAAAGCCCTGCGCTTCTTTGGCAATGGTTTTAATTCTGTCGTGTGAAGTCGGTGCAATAAGCGAAACAAGTTCTACACCGTGCTTATCACAATAAGGCTGTAACTCTGCCTTTTCCTCAAAAGGAACATCCGGAACGATTACGGCGGAAATACCGCACTCTGCGCACTTTGTCATAAATGCATCTGTACCGTAAACAAAAATAGGGTTCATATATGTCATTACTGCAAGAGCCGCCTTAATCTGCGGACGGATTCTCTTTACCATATCAAAAATCTTATCGGTTGTAGTACCTGCCGCCAAAGAGCGGAGGTCAGCCTCCTGAATTACAACACCCTCGGCAATCGGGTCTGAAAAAGGTATACCGATTTCTATGATATCTGCGCCGTTTTCGCTCATACCTATAAGGAGTTTTTCGGTAGTATCAAGGTCAGGATCTCCTGCGGTTACAAACGGAATAAAAGCCTTGCCGTTTTTGAAGGCATCTTTAATCTTACTCATAAATATTCTCCCCTCTGTATCTTGCAATAGCGGCAACATCCTTATCGCCTCTGCCCGAAAGATTTACAACAATAATGCTGTCTTTGCTCATTGTAGGAGCAAGCTTAATGCAGTGTGCTACAGCATGTGCGCTCTCAATAGCAGGAATAATACCCTCTGTGCGTGAAAGATACTCAAATGCGTTTACTGCCTCTTCATCGGTAACAGGCACATATTTTGCTCTGCCTGTATCGCTTAAGTTAGCATGTTCAGGGCCTATACCCGGGTAATCAAGACCTGCTGAAATTGAATATACAGGTGCAATCTGACCGTACTTATCCTGACAGAAATATGATTTCATACCATGGAAAATACCGAGTGTACCGTTTGCGATTGTTGCGGCATTCTTCGGATTATCAACGCCAAGACCTGCTGCCTCACAACCGATAAGCTGTACGCTCTCATCACCGATAAAGTCATAGAATGCGCCCATAGCATTACTTCCGCCGCCAACGCAAGCCATAACCACATCAGGAAGTCTGCCCTCTTTTTCAAGGAGCTGTGCTTTGATTTCCTTACCGATTACGCTCTGGAAATCTCTTACAACCATTGGGAACGGATGCGGGCCCATTACCGAACCGAGTACATAGTGAGTATCGTCAACTCTGTTAGTCCACTCACGCATAGCCTCGTTTACGGCGTCTTTAAGAGTCATTGTGCCTGTTTCAACGGCATTTACCTTTGCGCCGAGAAGTTTCATTCTGTATACATTAAGAGCCTGACGGATTGTATCCTCTTTGCCCATAAAAATCTCACACTCAAGTCCCATAAGTGCGGCAACAGTTGCTGTTGCAACACCGTGCTGACCTGCGCCTGTTTCTGCAATTACTCTTGTTTTACCCATCTTTTTGGCAAGCAGGCACTGACCAAGACAGTTATTGAGTTTGTGTGAACCCGTATGATTTAAGTCCTCACGCTTTAAATAAATCTTAGCACCGCCTAAATCCTTTGTCATTTTCTCCGCATAATAGAGGAGTGACGGTCTGCCGGCATACTCACGCATAAGTGTGTCAAGCTCTGCGACAAACTCCGGATCGTTTTTATATTTTTCATATGCTTCTTCAAATTCATTAACGGCATTCATTAAAGTTTCGGGAACAAACTGTCCACCGTGAATACCAAACTTACCCTTCGACATTGATTTATCTCCTTTTCTAATACCTTATATATTTATAACTTATCACCGTTAAGTTCTTCAAGTGCTTTCTTTTTATCGGCATTTCTCATAAGAGTTTCGCCAATAAGCAGTCCGTTTACTCCTGCTTCTCTAAGCTCCTGCACATCTTCGGCTGTTTTTATTCCGCTTTCGCCGACAAATAAAATTTCCTTTGGTACAAGTTTTCTCAATCTTGTGCAGGTTGTGAGGTCAACCGTAAAGTCCTTTAAATTTCGGTTATTTACACCGATTATTCTTGCCCCTGCGTCTAATGCCGACTTCACTTCTTCCTCTGTATGTGCCTCTACCAAAGCTGAAAGTCCGAGCAAATCACAAATTTCAATCCATTTTCTGATTGTTTCGGTATCGAGCAACGCACAAATCAAAAGCACCGCAGACGCTCCGATTACTTTAGCCTCATATATCTGATACTCACAAACTGTAAAATCCTTACGCAAAAGCGGAATTTTTACATTCTGTGATATTTCCTGCAAATATTTATTTTCACCTTTAAACCACTGCGGTTCTGTAAGTACGGATATCGCAGACGCTCCTGCGTTTTCATAATCCTTTGCAATCTGCACATACGGGAAATCCTCTGCAATTATTCCTTTAGACGGAGATGCTTTTTTTACCTCGCAGATATAAGAAATACCGTCCTTTGCAATTGCCTTTTCAAAAGGAAATTCATCGGTAATGTTCATTGAAAGCGCTTTGTTTTTTATCTCCTCAAGCGGAATTTGTTTTTCAATTTCCGCATATCTTTCTCGGTTTGCCTGTGCTATTGTTTCAAGTATCATAATATCACCGTTATTCATTAGTAGCCTTTACAAACTGCTCAAGTTTTTCATAAGCCTTGCCGCTGTCAATAAGAGTTTCTGCAAGACGGATACCCTCGGCAATATTCTCTGCCTTACCGCCTGCGCAAATACCGAGAGCCGAATTAAGCAATACAATATCTCTCTTTGCTCCCTTTAACTCGCCTTTTAAAATCTGCTTTGTAATCTCCGCATTCTCTTTGCCGTCACCGCCTACAAGGTCTGCACTGCTGTATGTCGGCATACCGAACTGTTCCGGAGTAATTTCGTATGAGCTGAATTTACCGTTGTTGATTTCACAAACCTTTGTAGGGGCGGTAACTGTAACCTCGTCCATACCGTCCATTCCGTAAAATACATATCCACGCTTTACACCAAGGTTTGCAAAAACTCTTGCAATCGGTTCAACGAGTGCCTCTGAATACACACCTGTTACCTGCAAGTTTGCAAAAGCAGGGTTTGTAAGAGGTCCTAAAACATTAAAAATATTTCTGATTCCTATATCTTTTCTTACAGGGCCGACAAATCGCATTGATGAATGGTAGCTTTGTGCAAACATAAAGCAAATACCTGTATTTTTAAGGATTTCTTCACTTTTTTCCGGGCTTATTGTAAGATTAACTCCAAGAGCCTCCAGACAATCTGCCGCACCGCTCTTGCTTGACATTGAACGGTTGCCGTGCTTTGCAACAGAAATTCCTGCGGCCGCAACAACAAAAGCCGCTGTTGTAGAAATATTAAAAGTACCTGTTCCGTCGCCGCCTGTGCCTACAATGTCGAGTACATCGGTATCTCTTTTAACATGAAGTGCCTTGTCACGCATTACTGTTGCGCAAGCTGTAATTTCGTCAATGGTTTCACCCTTAATTCTGAGAGCTGTCAAAAATGCCGCTGTCTGTGCTTGAGTGGCTGTACCGCTCATCATTTCGTTCATTACGGCTGTTGCCTCATCATAAGTTAAGTTATTACCGTCTACTACCTTTTTTATTGCTTCCTTAATCATTTCTGTCACCCTTTCTATGTGTTATCCGTAATCATATATTAATAAAATTCTTTATCATTTCCATACCGTGAGAAGTCAGTATCGACTCCGGGTGGAACTGTAATCCGTAAATTTCGTAATCTCTGTGGCGAACTGCCATAACCTCGCCCATATCGTCCTCTGCCGTAACTATAAGCTCATCGGGAACGGTATCCTTTTTTGCAATCAAAGAATGGTATCTCGCACCGTCAACTACCTTTGGCAAATCGGCAAAAATCTTACAACTATTGTCAAGATTAATATTACTCTTTTTGCCGTGCATAAGTTTTATTGCTCTTGTAATTTCTGCGCCGAATACCTCGCATATTGCCTGATGTCCGAGGCAAATACCGAGTATCGGATACTCGCCTTTAAACTCTCTTATAACATCTTCACAAATGCCTGCGTCCTTTGGATAACCCGGACCCGGAGAAAGAATAATGTGGGTAGGATTAAGTTTTCTGATTTCATCTACCGTTATTTCGTCATTTCTTACTACCTTTATATCGGGATTAATACTTCCGCAATACTGTACAAGATTATAAGTAAAGCTGTCGTAATTATCTATAAATAAAATCATATAGCTTCAACCTCTCCTGCATTTTTAACTGCATTTATTACCGCAAGTGCCTTGTTGTAGGTTTCAAGATACTCCGACTTAGGGTCGCTGTCTGCAACAATTCCCGCACCTGCCTGAACATAAACCTTATTTCCTTTTTTAACTGCCATTCTTATTGCGATACAAGTATCAAGATTTCCGTTAAAATCAACATATCCGAGCGCACCGCCATATACCCCACGGGGTGTTTTTTCAAGTTCGTCTATAATCTGACAAGCTCTGATTTTCGGTGCTCCCGAAAGTGTGCCTGCCGGAAGAAGCGACTCAACCGCATCAAAAGCGTCAAGTCCGTCTTTAAGCTCACCCTCAACCTCACTGCAAATGTGCATTATCTTTGAATATCTTAAAATCTGCTGATATGAAGTAACCTTTACAGAATTGAATTTTGAAATTTTACCTATATCGTTTCTTCCGAGGTCAACAAGCATATTGTGCTCGGCAAGCTCTTTCTCATCTTTTATAAGCTCATCTGCAAGAGCATCGTCCTCCTGCTTATCCGCACCTCTCGGTCTTGAACCTGCAATCGGGAATGTATTAAGCACACCGTTCTGAAGTTTAACCAAAGTTTCAGGTGATGTACTTATAATCTCATCGCCCTCAATATTCATATATACCATATAAGGCGATGGGTTTGTAATTCTCAATACTCTGTATGCATTTAAAAGCGAACCTTTGTACTCGGTTTCAAATCTGCGGGATACAACACACTGAAAAATATCGCCGTCAAAAATATATTCCTTGGTTTTATTAACCATATCGCAAAATTCTTCTTCTGTGTATGTGCTTGTAAATTCCACATTTTTATCGCTTTCAAGCTTTGCAAGCGGAGCAGGGTCTGTAATTGTATTGATAATTTCGTTTATATCGTTTACAGCCTGCTCATACTGTCTTTCAGGGTCATAAGTTTTCATATTTACTATGACTGTCATTTTTTCACGAAGATGATCGTATGCAATAATTTTATCAAAAAGCATTAAATCAAAAACATTGGTTTCGCTTTCCTGTATTTTCAAAATCGGTTCGCTGACTGCAATCATAGCATATCCGTAATATCCTACAAGTCCTCCTGTAAACGGCGGCAAATCTTCAAAACGAGGATTTTTGTAATTTTTCATATATTTTCGGATTTCTTCGTATGGCTTGGCGGTTTTAATTGCAGCCTCGCCCTCGCCTGTAATGGTGAGAACTCCGTTTTTATAAACAAGTCTTGCCTTAGGATTACAGCCGATAAACGAATATCTGCCCCACTTTACACCGCCCTCGATACTTTCAAGAAGAAAGCACTTGTCTGACTTTTGAAGAATTTTTCTTAACAAAGTAATCGGTGTGACAGAATCGGCGTAAACTTCCTTGTAAACAGGTATTACATCGTATTCATCCTTAATTGCCATTACCTCATCATAAGACGGTTTAATCATTTTTCTCACCCTTTATATTTTTTATAAACAAAAAGACCTTTGCCCCAACTAAGGGACAAAGGTCTGAAACGACTTCTGTGGTACCACCCAAATTGACGGAAATTCCGCCCGCTCATACAGCATACTGACATATGCCTCCTGCTGTAACGGTCAGGTTCCGTCGGAAACTACTCGAATACTCTTTCGGTCCGCCCTCACAAGTCCATTCGGAAAAATCTCAACTATCGGCTCGCACCACCCGCCGACTCTCTTAAAGCGCCGATTAATCTTACTACTCTTGCTCAAAGGTTTAACTTTTAAATTAATATTATTATATAGCGGAATTTTTTAAATGTCAATAGCATTTTAGCACTTTAAAGCGAAAATTCAAAATTATTTTGAATTTTCTGCTGTCTTTAAAATTACCGTTGACTGTGCAGGCATTGTAAGTACGCCTTCTTTTATAGCTGTGTGCTGATAAACGGCATTTTCATCTTCTGTCGAAGTAAATGCACCATCCTTGTCAACAGGTGAGCTTGCAACAAGCTCTGCTCTGATTTCAGGATTCGCTATCATATCATCGGTAATGGTAAGCTCAGCGTTTTCCTCTGCATTCATATTATGAATAATCATCAGCTTTGTGCCGTTATACTCAACATAGTAAGCACAAATTGCAGTATTGTCAAAGGTTTGAAGTCCTGTAATTTTGCCACGAGCAATTTCAGGATTCTGATTTTTGATTTTTATAATTCTGCTGTAAAAGCTAAGTAAAGAATTGGGGTCAGCCTGCTGTTGCTTAGCGCCGCCGTATTTAGTATCTTTCGCAACATCACCTACACCGTTTACCCAAATATTCGGCAAATTATTGCTGTCAAATATCATCGGTGTACGATAAGCCGAATCGGAAGTTGTATTTGGAGCAGTAATTCCGATTTCCTCGCCGTAATAGATAAATGGATTGCCCGGGAACAACATATACACTGAGGCTGCCATTTTCTGATAACTAAGACCCTTAGGTTCAAGCGAGTTACCGCTTCTCACCATATCGTGATTTGACAGGAACATTGTCGGAATGTAATTCTCGTTATTGTTGTACATCTTATCGTTATAATTCATTACCTTTTTAGCAATAGCCGTACCACGCTGTGCTATGACCTCGGTTGTAAGTGTGCCACTTGACTGTGAGAATTTAAATGCAAACTGACTGTCAATTCCAGATTTAAAGATTTCCTGAATCTTTGAATCATCGTCCCAGTTTTCACCTACTACATAAACATCAGGATTTGTTTCCTTACATTTATCACAGAACCAGGTCAAAAATTCCGTGCCGTCGGTGGATTTATTAGAAAAATATTTTACGGCGTCAAGTCTGAAACCGTCAACACCTCTGTCAAGCCAGAATTTTGTAATTTTTGCAAATTCTTCTCTTGTTTTTTCAGAATTTAAATTCCATTCAGGCATTTCCTCAGTAAAATTAGCCTCACAAGCCATTGCGTGTGACAAATAATTTGTCTGTGTATCAGAATCGAAATATGAAGTGGGATGAATTTCAAAATACTGTGCATAACCGTCAAGATTGCCCTCTTCCACCTCTTCGACAGCCTTTAAATAATAAGGATGCTGTGAAGATGCATGATTTAACACAAGGTCAAGTATGATGTTAATACCACGCTTATGACATTCTGAAACAAGTTTGTCAAAAGTTTCTAGTGTGCCGAAATCAGGGTCAATATTGTAATAATCGGTTACATCATATTTATGATATGACGGCGAAGGCATTATAGGTGTTAGCCATATACCGTCAACACCAAGGTCATTGCCTGTATTTGGATCTCCGTCATTAAGATAATCAAGATTATCAATAATACCTTGCAAATCACCGACTTGATCACCGTTTGAATCTGCAAATGAATTAACAAAAATCTGATAATAGTTACGGTATTTATCGGTTGATGCTGTGGCTGTAAGAGTATTTACCGGATCTTCATATTCTTTAGTACCACAGCCTGCAAGAATTGCACTTGTAGAAATTGAAGCAATAAGTAAAAGTGTAAAAATTTTTTTCATAAATTCTCCTTATAAAATCAATAAAGTTAAGCAAGAATTGAGATTTATTCTTTATAGGCTATAAATATTATGGTTTGCAAAATATTTCATCAATCATAAAAGTTCGGTCAAACTTTGCAAAGATTATAGGTATGTGTAAAACACACACAAGCCTAAAAAGGCTTGACTTAAATTTTAATTTTTTTAATCTTAACCATGCTGCAAGCCATAATTTAAAATTTAACTAAAAAGGATGGCAGCCAAAGACTGCCACCCCAAAATGTGCAAATAAAGATTAACCCTTTACGCCGCCGGCTGTTACACCTTCGACATAATACTTCTGCATCTTAAGGAAGAGGAGGGTAATCGGAACAGCAACTACTACTGAACCTGCAAGGAACTGCTTGTAGTACTGTGTCTTAAAGTCAAGGTTAACCATAAGCTGCAAACCGATTGCAACAGTGTAGTAATCACGCTTATCACCCATGATGATCTTAGCAAGAATAAAGTCTGTCCAAGGTCCGATGAATGATGTAAGAACTGTATAAACTACGATTGGTTTTGACATAGGAAGAATAATCTTCCAGAAAATCTGGTTCTTAGTTGCACCGTCAATAGTTGCCGCCTCGTCAAGAGCTCTTGGAATTGTATCAAAGAAGCCCTTTGAAATCTGATAACCAAGACCTGCACCGGCACTGTAACAAATTACAAGTGCTACGAGTGTCTGTGTAAGACCCATTGCCTTTAAGAGGTAATAGATAGCAATCATTGTCATAAATCCGGGGAACATACCGAGAATCATACCAACATTGATAAACTTTTTACGGGATTTAAATCTTAAACGGCTGAATGCGTAACTTACCATAAGTACAGAAATTGTAGAAATTACGCAGCTAAAGCATGCAACAACAAATGTGTTTATAAACCATTTTGTAAAGTTAAGTGTACCGTGGCTTGTAAAAAGGTCAATGTAGTTCTGGAAAGTCCATTCACGAGGAATGAGATAGTTTACTACAGTAACACCTTCTGCACGGAACGAGTGCATTAAAAGATAGATGAATGGGCAAATCCAAATAAATCCGAGAATAGCGAGGATTATGTAGATAAAAGTATTTGCCAAACCTCTTCTGAGTTTGTAGCTTTTTATCATGAGAACGCCTCCTCGTCTTTTGCAGATTTAGATGAGTTAAATACAATAAGTGAAAGCACAGCGCAGATAATAAATACAATGATACCGATCGCCGCAGCAAGGTTGTAGTCAGAAGAGTTCATAGTAAGTTTGAACAACCATGTTACGAGGATATCTGTATAACCTGCCTGATAGAATTTCTCCGTTGTTGGACCACCGCCTGTGAGGAGGTAGATAACGTTAAAGTTATTGATGTTACCAACGAACTGAGTAATAAGCTGTGGTGTTGTTACGAAGAGCATGTAAGGAAGTGTAATGCTTGTAAATGTTTTTACAGGACCTGCACCGTCAATACGAGCTGATTCGTAGAGGTCTTCAGGAATATTCATAAGAATACCTGACATTGAAAGAATTGTGTAAGGAATACCTACCCAAAGGTTTACAATGATAACTACTATCTTAGCGATGTTAGGGTTAGTGTTAAGCCACTGAATTTGCACCATCGCGGCATCAGGATTAAACAATCTGCTAATATCTGTAAGTAATACATTAAATGCACCGTCAGTCTGGAGCATCTGATTCATAAGAAGAAGTGATACAAACTGTGGTACAGCGATTGCAATAACAAAGAGAGTTCTCCACAAAGCCTTGAACTTAATACCCTTTTTGTTGATCATAAGAGCAATAATCATACCAAGGATGTAGTTTGTGAAAGTAGCGCAAACAGCCCAAACAAGTGTCCACTTAGCAAGTTCTACGAATGTTGTAGCTCTTGTTGCAGAGTTAGCTATATCAAATACAGATGCAAAGTTTTGGAAACCAACCCAGTGGAACAATGTTCCCGGAGGCATATGCTGAAGGTCATAGTTTGTGAATGCTATAAGTATCATAAAGATGAGTGGAAGAATCTGGAAAATACCAATCATCAGTACAGGGAAAGACAAAAGTGTAATGTGATACTTACCGTCAAGGAATTCCTTGATATCAGTTCTTAATGAAGTTGGCTTTTTGCCTGCTGCAACAAGAAGCTGATGCTTGTAAGCATCTTTTATATTTGCTATGTAAATGGCAAATACAACTACTGTAATTACAATGGTAAGTACAGAATAAAGGAGGATAAGCATTGAGTTATCACCGTAAACAGTTACAGGGAAAATGCCGTCCATCTCTGTGTGAGTCTCAACAGTACCAAGTGAACCAAACTTGGAAACGTAATCCCAACCAAAGAATACCATATAGAGAATGTACAAAACTTCTGAAAGAAAGAATAAAATACCCTTATAGTACTTACCTTTTGAAATGTCACCAAGGCCGAAAATAAGGTAAGAAAGCTTTGTCATAATATCTCCGTTTACAAAGGTTTTGCCGTAATTAGCAAATCCCTTGCCAATGCCAAGAAAAAACTTCACAATAGCATTTCCTATTGCTTTAAAAAAGCCTGCCACTTTACCGGGCAAAGCTTTGAAAAAGTTTTTAGCATTATAGGCAAACTTCTGGAAAGGATTAAGCTGTACATAATCAATATATTTCATTAATAAGCTCTCCTTAAAATAGTTTGCAAAACCTACACCAAACTAATAATATATTCTGCGTTATCAATTAGCATCATAAATACATTAGTAGTTTGGTGTAAATTAATTACAATGTCTGCGACATTGATAACGAGTTTTCACTCAATGGGGCTCTCAGCTACTTGAGAGCCCCACGAGTATGAGAAGATTTATTTTGAAAACTAAAATTATTCGTCTCTTACGTTTGCGATTGTGTCTGTGAGTAACTGCTTGAAGAAGTCAGCGTTTGAAGGATCTGTTTCTTCAGCAACGAGCTTGTTACCGAGGTTTGCATTTGGATCCCAGAATGTTGAAGCTATACTTACCTGTGGTACAGCGAACTTACCCTGCTCAGCAATAGCTGTAAGTGCTGCACTGCCTGTAACAACTTCTTCACCGTTTACAGTCTGGTTTGAAGGACCCCAACCGAGCTCTGTAGCTCTTTCTCTCTGGCACTCTTCGCCTGTGAGATAGTTAGCAAGGATCTGAGCTGAACGCGGGAACTTAGAAGATGCGTTTACACCGATGAACTTGTAACCGAGCATTGAAATTATCTGCTTAGCTTCGCCGTTTACATCGATTGTTGGGAGCTTAGCTGCACCGAAGTTGTCGCCAAGAGCTTTCTTGTCAGCAACTGTGTTCCAAGAACCGTCGATACCGGCACCGCAAGACTTCAGTGCGAAACCGGAAGAAATAGCGTCTGTTGAAAGTGACTGGAATGTACCCTTATAGTCGTGCATAAGCTTTGAGAAAGCCTGGAGTGTTGAAACTACCTCGGCCTCATCATAATCTGTGTACTTCTGAGTAATGCCGTCATCCTCAAGGCCATCGGTCTTAAGACCGCCTGTTAATGTGAACATACATGCGTAGAAGCCGTCACCTGCGTCCATGATGAACTTCTTACCTCCGGCCTTACAAGCTTCGAGGATATCCTCAAATCTGCCTGCCTGCTCGTCAGAAACTACTGACTTATCATATACGAGGTAGTAACCGTTATCACCTGTTTCCGGATAAGCGTAAATCTTACCGTCGAGTGTTGCAGCTGAAACTGCCTCTGCTGTATCTCTCTTAGAAATATCATCAGCATAAGCAGCCTGTGCAATAACGCCTGCTGTCTGAAGCTTGTTGAGCTGGTCACTTGCGAAACCGAATACATCGGCAGCAGCTGAGGCATCGTTAATAAGGTTTGTAGCAGCATCTTTCTCAGTCTGAGCAACTACTGTAATATCAATCTTCTTGTCCGGATAAAGAGCCTTGAATGCTTCGCACTCTTTTTCAAAAGTAGAAACTGCCTTATCAGGAGCCCATACTTTAAGTGTAATGTTGTCTTCGTCACCAAAGTCGCTGCTTGTTGCAGAAGCACCGTTACCATTTGATTCTGTTTTTGAAGCTGTACTGCTGTCACCTGAACCGCCGCAGCCAACAAGTGCTGTAGCAGCCATCATACTTGCCAAAAGAACGGCAAAAATCTTTTTCATCGGATATTTCCTTCTTTCATAAAATATAAACTTTCATTCCGTTTGAATGATGTGAGGACAGTCCCTCTGTCCTTTCACTACATTTATGATACCAAAAAATCATACAAATTGCAACTACCTTTGTACTTTTTATACAGAGTGTTAAAACTTTAAATTATTTTTGTACATTTTGCAAGTTAAATTTTGGAATTTTGATTTTATTTACAAAATTATCTCTGGCTTTTTGTTAATAATAACAATATTTTCTTTGTGCAACTTGTTCATTTGGAGATTATCGTTTTATTTTCGTAAATTACTTAAATTCGTTTCATATCAGCTAAATGCACATATTTTCGTTTGCATAGGTGTTTTTTAGGTAATTTTCACCAACAGACAAAATAAGTCTTTTCGCACAATAAACACACTCCAAAAAAATTCATTATTATTGTTGTATTATTTTCCCTGAATTGTTATAATGTAATAGTAATCACAACTAAAAACGGAGTGAATTTATTATGAAACTAAGCAATTTACTTGCAAACATTGAATATACCGTAATAAATGACGGCAATCCCGAAATAACCGATATTATATATGATTCCCGAAAAGTTACCGACGGTACAGCTTTCGTATGTCTTAAGGGATACACATCCGACGGTCACAAGTATGCGCAATCCGCTGTTGAAAAAGGCGCCGCTGCCCTTATAATAAGTGATAACCTTTCATTCGATGTGCCGAAGAATGTTGCGGTTATTAAAGTGGAAAACACACGAAAAGCACTTGCGTATATCAGCGCCGAGTTTTTTGGCAGACCCGCCGAAAAACTAAAGGCCATTGCAATTACAGGTACAAAAGGCAAAACAACCACAACCGCTATGATTGCATCTATTCTTGAATGTGCAGGAATCAAAACAGGCACAATCGGCACTCTCGGTATTTTATATGACGGAAAAGTTGTAAAAACAGACAACACAACTCCGGAATCATACGAAATTCAAAAAGCTATGCACGATATGCTTGAGTGCGGCTGTAAAGCTATGGTTATTGAGGCAAGCTCAATCGGCTTAAAGCATTACAGACTTGCTGATATTACATTTGATGTAGGCATATTTACAAACTTTTCACACGACCATATCGGCGGTGTTGAGCACAAGGATATGGCAGAATATCTCTATTGCAAGAGTTTGCTGTTTGGTCAGTGCAGACACTCTGCCGGAAATATTGACGATGAAAAATTTACCGAAATCACAAAACTTGCAGTTGAAAAACCTGTAACATTCGGTTTCTCAAATAAAGCCGACTTTGTTGCGTCTGATGAACATTTATTATTTGAAAACGGATTTATCGGCGTTCACTTTGAATTAAGCGGAAAAAAGAAACTTTCGCTTGATGTAAATATCCCCGGTAAATTTAATGTTTATAATGCGCTTGCCGCAATCAGTGCCGTATCTTTCTTCGATATTCCCGACAAAGCTATCGTCGAGGGCCTTCACAAAGCAAAGGTTAAAGGCAGAGTTGAACCTGTACCCGTACCGGGCAACTATTCGCTTATAATAGATTACGCTCATAACGCACTTTCTATGGAAAATGTGCTTTCAACACTCCGACTTTATAAACCTAACCGCCTTATTACAATGTTTGGCGCAGGCGGCAACCGTCCAAAGGTGAGAAGATACGAAATGGGCGAAACTTCGGGCAGACTTTCCGACCTCTCCGTAATCACAGAGGATAACTCCCGTTTTGAAGATGTTATGGATATTATCGAGGACATCAAGACAGGTCTTGCAAAGACAGACGGTAAATATGTAGTTGTTCCTAATCGTAAGGACGCAATAAGATATTGTATGGAAAACGCACAGGACGGCGATATTATCGTTCTTGCGGGCAAAGGCCATGAGGACTATCAGGAAATCAAAGGCGTAAAATACCATATGGATGAGCGTGAACTTGTTGCCGACATTATTAAGGAAATGGCAGAGGAAAAGAAATAATTATCAACAGTTTTTTATAAATCTACATTTGTCAGTTTGATAAATTCATTTTTATTAACGAAAAGGAAATATGCAATGGGTTTATTTAAGGAAAAACCGCCTAAGGAAAAGAATGAAATAAATAATAAGACTTTAAAGGAAAACATTGCTAATATTGCATTGGCACAATACAGAGTCATTATTTAAAGCAATAACAGATAAAGACACCTACTATTTTGCGGTTCAGGGTACAAAACTTTTACGACTTTCATTAAGCAAAGAGCTGTTTAACGCTTATGTAGAAGGATTTTTGGAAAGTAACGATGCTTAACAGAAATTTTGGGTTCTGTTTTTAAAATATAAACAGCATTGTTTTTCTACTTATTAAGTTGTAAAATAAATGAATACTGTCAAAATATAAATGCTTAAAATTCATCAGCCGTCATCTTGCGATGGCGGCCGCTTTGTTTTGTCTGTAAAATTGAGATAAAAAATGACTTCACATATTATAGTTGGAGTGAAGTATGATTTTGCGAAATACTTAGTCAAGAAATTATAAAAGTTTGGTCAACCTTTAAAAAGGCTTGACCT
>ULSU01081768.1_pt1 | contig 17112 bp, 12 predicted proteins | sample 1956941 | NCBI WGS metagenome assembly ULSU01 (sample SAMEA4835715, study PRJEB28245) | human gut metagenome | biome: gut microbiome; material: fecal sample | place: Denmark | collected 2008
CCCTACATGTCCTTATCCAAATCCTGAGAATCCTGATGCATGGAAGCTCGCGCTTGAGCTGGCAAAGGAAAAGGATGCTGATATCGTTTTAGCAACTGATCCTGATGCCGACAGACTCGGTGTATATTGCAAGGATACAAAGACAGGAGAGTATGTGACATTTACAGGAAATATGTCAGCTATGCTTATCGGTGAGTACATTTTAAGCCAGAAGAGTGCCAATGGTACTTTGCCTGAGAAGCCTGCATTTGTTGAGTCAATTGTTTCAACAGATATGGGTAAGGCAATTGCGGCAGCATATGGTGTAAAGCATATCGAGGTGCTCACAGGCTTTAAGTATATCGGTGAGCAGATGCTCAAATTCGAAAAGACCGGCTGCAACAACTATGTATTCGGTATGGAGGAGAGCTACGGATGCCTGCCTGGCACATATGCAAGGGATAAGGATGCTCCTGCAGCAGTTTGTATGCTGTGTGAGGTGGCTGCCTTCTACAAGTCACAGGGTAAGACACTTTGGGATGGCATGATTGACATGTACGAGAAGTATGGTTACTACAGAGAGGGCATATCTACACTGACCTTAAAGGGTATTGATGGTGCCGCACAGATAAATGAGATTATGACAAAGGCACGTGCCGCTGAGCCAAAGAAGTTTGGCGATTATCAGGTGCTTGCTATCCGTGATTACAAGAATGACACAAGAAAAGATATGACAACAGGAAAGGTTGAGCCGACAGGTCTTCCTTCTTCCAATGTACTTTACTACGAACTTAACGATAACGCTTGGTGCTGTGTACGCCCTTCTGGTACAGAGCCTAAGATTAAATTCTATTTCGGAGTTAAAGGAGTGTCTCTTGAAGATTCACAGGCTAAGCTTGATGCTTTGTCAGCTGAGGTTCTCGGACAGTTTGAATAAGGACTATGATGAAAATATACATTTGCCCGGATTGTGGCTGGATACGGATGGTTTCAAGAAGGAAAGAGGTTGAATGCTTCAAGTGTGGCAGACCGCAGATGCGACTGACGAATCTGGAGTTTGGAAAGTATACCAATATGTCAGAGAAGGAGCGTCAGGACTACGCAGACGCGTGGCTTTACATTCATAGAAAAAAGGAAAAATAACATGGCAAAGAAGAGAAAGAAAAAAAGAGGTCGTAAAAAAATAGTATTATTTGTATTTGAAATATTAGTTTTAATTATAGTATTGGCTGTTTTAGGATTATATAATAGTACAATAGGTAAAATTGATTTCAAGAATGATCTCTCAGCCAGCGAAGCCGGCATTAATGACGATATTGATGAAGAAAGCGTGCAGACTATGCATGGTTACTTAAATGTTGCTTTATTCGGACTCGATAATCGTTCGAGTGGTAAATATGAAAGTGGTAATTCAGACTGTATAATGATTGCCAGCTTAAACTATGATACAAATGAAGTAAAGCTTGCTTCTTTATACAGAGATACCTATTTGTCTGTTGGAAAGGGCAAGTATTATAAGGCTAATAATGCTTTTGAAATTGGTGGAGCAGAGAATGCTGTCAGAATGATAAATTCCAATCTGGATATGAATATTACTAAGTATGTCTGTGTTGATTGGAAGGCGCTTGTGGATGTTATTGATGCATTAGGCGGTTTGGATCTAGATCTTACTAAGGAAGAAGTTCATTGGGTTAACGGATATATAACTGAAACGGCTAATTCAATAGGATATCCTTGTGATGCATTGAAGGGTGAAGGAAGAGTACATTTAAATGGTGTACAAGCAGTGTCATACTCCAGAATTCGATATACATCAGGAGATGATTTCTTAAGGGCGTCAAGACAAAGAATTGTATTGCAGGCGATACTCGAAAAGTGTAAGGGTGAAGATATAGCAACACTTACATCCATGTGTTCGTCAATGATGGACGATATCAGTACTAATTTTACGGTTAAAGAAATCTTGGCACTGGCGAAAAATGTTACTAAGTATCAGATTTCATCTACTACAGGATTTCCATATAATGTTGCTACAAAGGAACTTTCTGGTGTAGGAGATACGGTTATTCCTATTGATTTGGCTACAGATGTTGTACAGTTGCATAAGTATCTTTTTGAGGACGAGTCATACACAGTATCAGATACTGTACAGTCTATAAGTGATACTGTACAGAAAAAGACAGATGTTGATTCAAAGACCGATATATATGATACAACAAAGTATAATAATACTGCTGGTTCAACCGGAACTGAAGGGGCTAAGAAAAAAAATAAAGATGCTCAGGATGCCCTGAAGAAGAGTCAGTCAGAATCTGAAAATGACTCGACAACAAAATCCTCATCCGATGATTCAGATGACTAAATGTTAAAGTCAGCTATCAGGAACAAGATTTATATTTACGAAAATTGCAAAAATAATATCCGGGACCAGTCATTAGATTGGTCCCGGACGTTATAATAATGTAATTCAAAAAAGATACGAATACATTTAGGGAGAATTTATGAAAACAGAAATCAAAGAAAAAATCACGGCAACAAACCAGAAATACTTAAAGAAATTCTTAACAGAGGAAGCTCCGGCTAAGCTTGAGAGCCAGCTTGAGCACATGGACTGGTCATACCTTGATATGATTAACAACAAGGAGCAGCAGAGAGGTACATTTTCACCGCTTGCTGCTATGGAGCTTTCAGAGATAGAGGCAAATAAGGACAAATACCTTGCAACAGGCCTTGATGCGGTTGGGAATGGCAAGGTCGGTGCAATTCTTCTTGCCGGTGGACAGGGTACACGTCTTGGATTTGACAAGGCTAAGGGCATGTTCAATATCGGAAAGACAAAGGAACTCTACATCTTTGAGCAGCTTGTCGCAAACCTCATGAAGGTTACAAATCAGACCGGTACATGGGTGCCTCTGTATGTTATGACAAGCGAGATAAATGATAGCATGACAAGAGAGTTCTTTGAAGAGCACGACTATTTTGGATACAACAAAGACTATGTGAAGTTTTTCGTGCAGGAGATGGTTCCGGCAGTTGATTTTGATGGAAATCTGCTCATGAAATCTGAGGATTCACTTGCTATGTCACCAAACGGAAACGGTGGATGGTTCAAGTCACTCATCAATGCCGGTCTTGACAAGGATTTGAAGGACAAGGGTGTTGAGTGGCTCAATGTATTTGCTGTGGACAATGTGCTTCAGCAGATTGCAGATCCTGTATTTGTAGGTGCTACAATCGAGTCCGGCTGTGTCAGCGGCTCTAAGGTGGTCAGAAAATGTGATCCATATGAGAGAGTCGGTGCTATGTGTCTTGAGAATGGCAAGCCTTCGATTGTTGAGTATTACGAGCTTACTCCTGAGATGGCAGAGGCAAAGAACGAGAATGGTTCATTGCAGTATGGCTTTGGTGTTATCTTAAACTATTTATTCCGCGTGGACAAGCTCATGGCTATCGCAGAAAAGAGCCTTCCGCTCCATGTAGTAGAGAAGAAGGTGCCTTACATTGATGAGAACGGTACAGAGCACAAGCCTGAGACTCCGAATGCATACAAGTTCGAGACACTCATCCTCGATATGGTATACATGATGGACAATAGCCTTCCATTTGAGGTAGACAGAGAGAAGGAGTTTGCACCTGTAAAGAATGCGACAGGTACAGATTCAGTTGAAACAGCGAGAGCTCTTCTTGAGAAGAACGGAATTGAAATTTAATATATGATTTATGGTAACTGTTCATTGGCAGGGATGTATTGATATTCTGCAATTTCTATTTATCGCAGACTTAGAGGTGCATCTGTCGATGAGCAGTTATTTTTATTCGGAGAATAGCACGGGGATTACAATTTATGAAAAAATAAATAATCCCGTCACAAATTAAACACAGATTGACAGTATACTTCTAATTGTAAACGAAAGGAGAAACTATTATGGATAACAATTATGGATATATGAATGACACAAATAATACAAATAATACTAACAGTACAAATAACAATACAAACAATGTAAATTTCACAATGTCGGGTAATCCTTACAATCCGGATGAGTCACAGAAGGCTGCACAGACTAATAATACATCAGCTGAAAGCTATTCACAGAGCTACAATCCATATTCGCAGGCTTCTGCAGCAGGACAGCCAAATACAAACCAGTCATATGCAAATCAGTCATATGCAAACCAGCCTTATTCTAATCAGTCGTATAATTCAGGCACAAATAATAATGCATATGGCGGCACATCAGCAGGTTCGACAGACAATTCATATAGCCGGATGAATATGAATGGTCAGGCATACCAGCAGACTGCAAAGCCTAAGAAACAGAGAGCACCTAGAAAGCCTGGTGCATTTGGACCATTTGCAGCAAAGACAGTAGCGGCAGCTCTTATCTTCGGACTCGTCGGAGGCGGTGTTTTCACAGGAGTAAGCTATATTGGCACGAGAGCTATTTCAAATTCTTCTACTGCAAGTGCAAAGCTTACCACTACAACATCCGGTGGGACTAAGCAGACATCCTCAGGGAATGCAAAGGATCTGACAGATGTATCATCAGTTGTCGATGAGGTAATGCCTAGCATCGTTGCTATCACAAATACAGGAACAGTCACCTACAACAGCTTTTTCGGAAAGCAGTCACAGCAGTCTCAGAGCTGCGGCTCAGGTATCATTGTGAGTGAGGATGATGATTATCTCTACATTGCTACAAACAACCATGTTGTGGCAGATTCAGAGGAGCTCACAGTACAGTTTGATGATGATTCAGTGGTAAAGGCAGAAATCAGAGGAACAGATCCGGATGACGATCTAGCAGTTGTACGTGTAAAGAAAGCAGACCTTGGAAAAGATACTTACTCAAATATCAAGATTGCTACAATCGGAGATTCTGAAAGTGTAGCTGTTGGAAGTCCTGCAATTGCTATCGGTAATGCACTTGGATACGGACAGTCTGTCACAACAGGTATAGTAAGTGCGCTTAACAGAACCGTAACTACACAGGATTCACAGACAGGTGAGACTGTTACCAACAACAAGCTTATCCAGACGGATGCAGCCATAAACCCTGGAAACAGTGGTGGAGCACTCTTAAATGAAAATGGCGAGGTTATCGGTATAAACTCTGTAAAATATTCTTCAACTGAGGTTGAGGGTATCGGATATGCAATTCCTATGTCGGTTGCAAAGCCTATTATTGAGAGTCTCATCCAGGATGGAAAGTATACAAACGAGAATCAGGCATACCTTGGAATAAAGGGTGGCGATGTTTCATCTGAGATGGTAGCCTACGGCTTCCCACAGGGTGTGTATGTTTCATCTGTTTCAGCTGGTTCAGGTGCTGCAAATGCAGGCTTACAGGAGGGAGATATCATCACTGCTGTTGACAGCACAAAGATTTCTTCTATGACAGAGCTGCAGTCAGCGTTAAAGAGCTACAAGGCTGGAGATAAGGTTACTCTTACTGTTGCCCGTCAGAGTGGCAGACAGTACGAAGAGAGCAAGGTTGAAGTAACCTTAAGCTCTGCAAAGGATATCCAGCAGTAATTCCGGCGCAGTGTATTGGCGGGAGGTCGGGACGTAAGCCCCGGGTACCGGCGACGCACACGTACTCTTGCGGTCGCTACGCTACGTGGCTAAGATACTGTACGAAATTATGCTTGAAGGGTTTCTATGTTTGACGAAACCGTCGAAACGCGCCGTCCGTGGCGCGTTTTCTCCTCACCCCTGCGTCCATGCAGGGGTGTTTCTGCATTTCATGGGCATAATTTCTACAGTATCTAAGCCACTTCGCTATTCGCTCCTGCAAGAGTACGTGTGCACCACCGGTACCCGGTGCTTACGTCCCTTACGCTGTGGCGGAAATGTTGTTCAAATCAGTTCAAAGTACTAGACAAATTCCACAAAATATTAGATAATAGAAGCAAATTAGTTTTCATTTTGCATAGGAGGTCGGCATGAAGAAGAAAAAAATAGTTATTGCACTCGGACATGATGCTCTTGGAACAACTCTTCCGGAGCAGCACGAGGCTACAAAGCATACAGCAAAGGCAGTTGCAGATTTTATCAGGGACGATTATGAGGTTGTTATCACACACAGCAACGGACCGCAGGTGGGCATGATTCACACCGCTATGTCTGAGTTTTGCAGGATTTATCCTGAGTATACAGCTACACCTACAGCAGTCTGCTCTGCAATGAGCCAGGGCTATATAGGATATGATTTACAGAATGCTATCCGTACAGAGCTTCTTGGCAGAGGAATTTACAAGACCGTTTCTACAATACTTACACAGGTGGTTGTTGACCCATATGATGAGGCTTTTTATCATCCGACAAAGATCATTGGCCGTGTTATGACAGAGGCTGAGGCTGAGGAAGAGGAGAAGAAGGGCAACCATGTGACACAGGTTGAGGGAGGCTACAGAAGAGTTGTGGCAGCTCCAAAGCCTGTTGATATAGTGGAAAAGGATGCTATTAAGGCTCTTGTTGATGCGGATCAGGTTGTTATCGCATGTGGTGGCGGCGGAATCCCTGTTTTAGCACAGGATAATAAGCTTCAGGGCGCCAGTGCTGTTATCGAGAAGGATCTTGCAGCAGGAAAGCTTGCAGATACTCTTGATGCTGACAGACTTGTTATACTTACAAGCGTTGACAAGGTCTGCCTGAACTATGGCAAGGAGGATGAGAAGCCACTTGATACCATGACTGTCGATGAGGCAAAGAAGTACCTTGCAGCAGGCGAGTTTGATGAGGGTACCATGGCTCCAAAGATTGAGGCGGCTATCGACTTTATCGGTGACTCTGCCATCCGTTCAGTGCTTATCACAAAGCTCAACAAAGAGGGCAAGACAGTTTCAGGTGGTATGGGCACTTTAATTACAAAGTAGAGCTTAATTGTTATAATTCACATATATCCCACACGTCTATATGTATTTTGCAGAGCAGATGTGTGGGTAGTTTTATAAAAACATCGTGCGGTTTTGCGAATGTGCGTGGGGGGGTTCTGAAGAGTTGAAAACAAGGTAACTATTCAGAACCCCTGAGAACAAGAAAAGTAAGATAGAAGGTAACACAAAATGAGTGAGAAAAGGCTTCAAAAGAGAGATGAAATCTCAGACGAGTACAAATGGAAGCTTGAGGATATGTATGAGACAGATGAGCTGTGGGAGGCTGAGTGCGAAAAAGCGTCACAGCTTGCAGAAAAGCTATCCGGATTTAAGGGACATCTGGCAGACAGTGCAGCAACGCTGCTTGATTTTTTTAAGAAGCAGGATGAGCTGTCTTATTATTTGGAGCGTATAGTGGTTTATGCGAATGAGCGCTCGCATCAGGACACTGCTGTGTCGAAATATCAGGCATATGTGTCAAAGGCTGAGACACTGACTGTTCAGGCATCAGGTGCGCTGGCATTTGCGAGTCCGGAGATTTTGCAGATAGATGATAAAACGCTTGAGAGCTTTTACAGTGAGAGCAATGAGCTTATGCACTATAAGCGTGCGATTGATGAGATAATGCGTCAGAAAGCGCATACTTTATCGGCTGCAGAGGAGAATATCCTGGCGCAGTGCGGTGAGATGGCTGCAGCACCGGAGAATATATTCAGCATGTTCAACAACGCGGATATCAAATTCCCGTATATCACTGATGTTGAGGGAAATAAAATCCGTATCACGCACGGCAATTTCATAGATTTTTTAAGCAGCAAGGACAGAAGCCTGCGCAAGCAGGTGTTCCGCGGAGTGTATGATTCGTACAAGAAGTGGAGCAATACTGTTTCCATGATGTACATCAGCAAGCTGAAAAATGACACTTTTTATGCAAGGGTAAGAAAATATGACAGCGCAAGGGCCATGTATTTATCAGGTGGCGATATTCCTGAGAGTGTCTATGACAATCTGATTGAGACGGTTCACGCACATCTACCGGCTCTGCACAGGTACATGGCGCTTAGGAAGAAGCTTTTAGGTGTGGAGCATCTGCATATGTATGATTTGTTTGCACCGATTGTGGACAATGTACAGACCACCTACACCTATGATGAGGCGAAAAAACTTGTGGCAAAGGCGCTTGAGCCTATGGGCGATGAGTATGTCAGCACACTTAAGGCTGGCATGGAGAGTGGCTGGATAGATGTATATGAGAATGAGAACAAGAGAAGCGGTGCGTATTCATGGGGCGCTTACGGCACTCATCCGTATGTACTTTTGAACTATGCCGACAATCTGGACAGTGTGTTTACGCTGGCTCATGAGATGGGACATGCGATGCATACATACTATTCAAATGAGCATCAGAGCATCACCTACGCGGGATACCTGATTTTCGTGGCTGAGGTTGCATCCACCTGCAATGAGTCGCTTCTCATGCACTATATGCTTGAGCATTGTGAGAATGAGAATGAGAGAAAATATCTCATGACACATTTTCTGGACGGCTTCAGGACGACACTTTTCAGGCAGGCGCAGTTTGCAGAGTTTGAGCATATAGCTCACCGGAAAATGCAAAAGGGCGAGCCTGTTACAAAGGATGTGCTAAATGAGCTATGGCATGAGCTGAATGTGCAGTACTACGGACCGGATATGCGCGTGGATGATGAGATATCATATGAGTGGATGCGCATACCGCATTTTTACACACCGTACTATGTATATCAGTACTCGACAGGCTATTCGGCAGCAGTTGCTTTTTCAAAAAAGATACTTGAGGAGGGAAAGCCTGCTGTGGATAAGTATATAGGAAATTTCCTGTGCGGTGGATGCTCGAAGAATCCAATCGAGCTGCTAAAGAGTGCCGGTGTCGATATGAGCACACCAAAGCCTGTGGATGATGCACTCAATGTATTTGAGGATTATCTGAAGCAGTTTGAGACAGCAACTAAGTAAGGAGAAACATTTTTATGGAAAGAATTAAAAGCTTTACAATCAATCATAATATTCTTAAACCTGGATTTTATATTTCAAGAAAAGATGGAGAAATCGTCACATACGACCTTCGTACAAGAAAACCTAATGCAGGCGATTATATGTCCAATTCAGCTATGCACTCAGTGGAGCATATGTTTGCAACATGTGTGAGAAACTCTGAGATTGCAGATGATGTGGTATATTTTGGACCGATGGGCTGTCAGACAGGCTTCTATCTCGTTGTGAGGAATGTCGAGCCGGGGAAGGTTTTTGAAATCACCAAAGAGGTCTTAAAGCAAATACTTGAGTATGATGGACCGGTGTTTGGTGCATCAGCCATAGAGTGCGGACATTACGAGAATCTGTCACTTGACGAGGCAAAGAAGGAGTGCCGTGCATATCTTAAGGTGCTTGAGAGCCAGACAAATATGGAGTTTACTTATCCACAGTAAACAGGTATTAAGCTTTGACAGAAGTTGTATTGAGTACAGGAAAATCTGATGCTTACATGTGCGTATGATGCATCAGTCTTGGGTTCTCAGTGGTTCTGGATAGTTATATAGAAAGATAATGTAATAGTAAGATAGCAGGAATGGAGAAATAAAATGACAATAGGTGTAATTGGTGCAATGCAGATGGAGGTCGATGACTTAAAGGCTCAGATGACAGACACACAGACAGAGGTTTACAGCGGAGTGGAGTTTGTTGAGGGCAAAATCGGTGATCAGTATGTTGTTGCGGCAAAATGCGGAATAGGAAAGGTATTTGCGGCAATATGTGCAGAGGCCATGATTTTGAAATATGATGTAGATATGATTGTCAATATCGGAGTGGCAGGAACTTTGACAAAGGACTTAAATGTGCTTGATGTGGCAGTAGCCACAAACGTGCTGCAGCACGATATGGATACATCGCCAATCGGAGACCCGAAGGGGCTCCTCTCAGGCATCAATATGATTTTGCTTCCGGCTGATACAAAAATGGTGGAGCTCATGTGCTCATGCTTAGCTGACAGGAATATCCACTATAAAAAGGGCAATATCGCAACAGGAGATCAGTTTATTGCCACAAAGGAGCAGAAGGATTATATTTCGAATACCTTTGATGCAATCGCTGCAGAGATGGAGGGAGGCAGCATCGGTCATGTGTGCTATGTGAACAATGTGCCATTTGCTATTCTTCGTTCAATATCAGACGGCGATGGCGGCGAGACAGACTACCAGACCTTTGCGGAGAAGGCTGCGCATCAGTCGATTGAGGTAGTGCTTGAGTTTATCGGAAGGGCAGAAGAACTGAAATAGAGTTATTTCATTATTCATAATTTGTGATAATAAAGAATAGTATATAGCATGAGTGAATACAGAGCATACATGCAAAATACAAAACTACATAATGGGACAAAACGAAAGAAACGCCGACACAGATTCCTTTTTGGAGTGCTGCTGTCGGCGCTTCTTATTACAGGCGCTTTATATGGCAGAGAGTATGACATATCACAGCTGAAAAATATAGAGGTGATGGAGACACTTAGCAGTGCTGTGAGTCAGTTCGGAGACAGAAAGCTGCCTGTATATTCGGTTCAGACAACAGAAAAAAAGATAGCCCTTTCATTTGACTGTGCCTGGGGAGCAGAGGATTTTGACAGCATGATGGAGACACTTGACAAGCACAACGTAAAGGCTACATTTTTTATGACAGGAGGGTTTGTGAGTGATAATCCTGAATGTGTAAAGACGCTGGTTGAAAAAGGGCATGAGCCCGGAAATCACAGTGAGCACCACTATGATATGGCAACAATCACGGCAGGCGAGATGAAGACGGAGATAATGGATGTGCACAAAAAGGTCAAGGAGCTGACCGGAAAGGATATGAAGGTGTTCAGACCGCCATACGGCTCGTACAACAATGAACTGATTGACACAGTGTATGGCTGTGACTATTATCCAATCCAGTGGGATGTGGATTCGCTCGACTGGAAAAACTATGGTATGCAAAACATTATAGATACAGTGTGCAATCACAAAAGCCTGGATTGTGGCTCGATAATACTCTGCCATCTAGGCGCAAAATACACCTCGCAGGCACTCGATGAGATGCTCACGAAGCTGCAGGACATGGGCTATGAGATAGTTCCGGTATCAAAGCTGATCATGACAGAAGGCTATCATATGGATGCAAACGGTATGCAGATCAAGGACTGAGCAATTTCATAAATCAATATTTTAGTCAATATTTAGTCAATAATTTAGCCCTTTACGATATTGTTATTTACAGACAAGTGTGTTAAACTAAAACTATATTTTAAAGAAGCTGTGAGACAGCTATGGGGGTAAATTATATGACAGATACAGGTTTTTTAGTAGCATTCTTTATAGTTATTTTTTTAGTTATCATCTTTGCGCTTGTCGCTGTAATCGGAGCCGTTACAAGTGCTGTTGCAGGTATCAATGATGATGAGGATGAGACAGAGGAAGAGGGCATCTGAAGCTGAAATAAATAAAAGATATTAAAAGACATTTAAGGACATTTAAGGACATCGAATTATATTAATCGTATAATTGGGTGTCTTTTTATTGTCAAAATCTCTTAAAAAAGTATAAACCAATTGAGTTGCAATCCGACACATTGTATAATAAAAGTATAACAGCGAATTAAATATATTGTGAAAATCGCAGTAATCATTGTCTATTAAACTAATGCAGGACATTATCAAGAAAAGAAAAAGGAGGGGTCAGATGATATCCAGATATAGTGTAAAAAAGCCTTTTACTGTACTTGTAGGAGTATTGCTGGTAATAGTACTTGGTGTTGTATCGCTTGGCAGGATGACGACAGATCTGCTGCCGGATATGAGCTTTCAGTATGCACTTATCGTGACAACAGATATGGGAGCAAGTCCACAGGAGGTGGAGAGCGATGTCACCGCGCCGCTTGAAGCAGCTATGGCAACTACGTCAAATATCAAAAACGTAAGCTCAATGTCATATAACAGCTATTCGCTGGTGACATGCGAGTATGAGCAGAATGCCAACATGGATTCTGTAGTGATAGAGATGCAGCAGAAAATAGATCAGGTCAAGGCTGGCTGGAAGGATGGAGTGGGTACTCCGACCATTATGAAGATAAATCCGGACATGCTTCCAATCATGATGACTGCTGTGGATATGGATGGGAAAAGCAAGTCGGAAATCACAGACTTTGTGGAAAACACACTTAAGCCTGCAATTGAGAGTACAGAGGGAGTCGCATCAGTGACTGCGACAGGTGAGCTCACCGAGCAGATACAGGTCACGATGAATCAGGCCAAGATAGATGCGCTCAATGAGAAAATAAATAATGCCGTTTCGAAGAAATTTGACGATGCAAAAAGTCAGATGGATGATGCAAGTGCAAAGATAGAGAGCGGACAAAACGCAATCACATCTGCATCGGATCAGATGAGCGCGGGAGTGGATACGCTAAAGGAGCAAAAGGCAAAGCTTGCAGAGCAGAAGACTCAGCTAGAGAGTACTCTTGCAAGCTTAAATGAGCAGAAGAGCCAGCTTGAAACAATTCAGTCAGCTCTTTCAGACTTCATGAATAGTGATACATATACAAAGACAATTCCGTCACTCAAAGAGGGCGCAAATGCACCGGGTGAAGCGGGCACAGCACTCAAAGCGCAGCTTGAGCAGGTTGATAAGCAGATTGCAACACAGTTTTCAGGTCTCTCGGCGCTTGGAATCACCGTAAACACAGCAGATGATCTGCCTGCGGCAGCGTCGGCGATAGCACAGACTCTCATTCAGGTGAATACAGGTATAGAGCAGTGCCAAAGCGGGCTTGACCAGATAGCACAAGGAGAGACAGCACTTTTAGATGCCTATGATAATCTAAACAGTCAGGCAGCTATAAGCTCTATAAGCATAGGACAGCAGTCGGCACAGCTTGCAACAGCAGCGGCGTCTCTTGACAGTTCAAAGAAGGAGCTTGAAAAGAGTAAGGATGATGCACTTGACAAGTCAAACTTAAATGCAGTTTTAACAATTGACTCACTCTCTCAGCTGCTCGTCGCACAGAACTTTGATATGCCTGCAGGCTATGTAAATGATTCAAATGGCACGCAGTACATAGTACAGGTGGAAGATGAGATAAAATCAATTGATGATTTAACAAATCTTGTGCTCATGGATATGAAGCTTGATGGAATAGCTCCTATTCATGTCGGTGATGTGGCAGATGTTGAGATGACTGACAATTCGGATGAGACATATGCGATAGTCAACGGTAATCCCGGAATAATGCTCTCCATGGAGAAGCAGACCGGCTACTCTACAGGAGACGTCACAGACCGTCTTTTGGACAAGCTTGATTCGCTGGAAAAGGAAAATGACGGATTACACACCACAGTGCTCATGAATCAGGGCGTATACATCGACATGGTAGTAAAGAGTGTTATGGAAAATATGATAGTGGGAGCAATACTTGCTATTTTCGTATTGCTTTTGTTCTTAAAGGATATAAAGCCAACGCTTGTTATCGCAGCATCTATACCGCTATCGGTTATTGTGGCAGTGGTGCTTATGTATTTTACGGATATCACCTTAAATATCATTTCTATGTCGGGACTTGTGCTTGGAATAGGAATGCTGGTGGATAATTCAATCGTAGTAATCGAGAATATCTACAGATTAAGGGGAGAGGGATATTCGGTAAAGAAGGCGGCTGTTGAGGGTGCAAATCAGGTGGCAGGAGCCATTTTTGCCTCTACACTTACCACGGTAAGTGTGTACGCGCCAATCATTTTTACTGATGGAATCACGAGACAGCTCTTTGTAGACCTGGCACTTACGGTAGCATTTACTCTTATGGCATCTCTTGTAGTGGCACTCACATTTGTACCGGCAATTGCTTCAGGCATGCTCAAAAAGACGAAGGATATAAAGCATCCATGGTTTGACCGTTTTAAGGACTGGTATGGAAATGTGCTCGGTATATGTCTTAGATTTAAGCCGGTGGTATTTATTGCGGCAGTAGTGCTTTTAGTCGGCAGTGGCGCACTTTGCATGTCAAGGGGAATGACATTTATGGATATGGACATGGAGTCAAATCAGATTTCACTTACCATAGAGGCAAAGGATGACGAAAAGCTTGACTTCAAGCAGCTTACAGAGCTGTCTGATAAGGTTATGGACAAAATATCTGATATAAAGGGCATAGACACAATAGGAGCTACAGCAGGCGGCAGCTCGACCATGAACCTGATGAGCTCAGGAAGCAACAGTGTGAGCATGTATATATTGCTTGATGAGAAGTCGGATGTTTCATCGGATAAGGTAATAGATGAAATTGAAAAACGCACAAAGAATCTGGACTGCAAGGTAACAGCATCTTCACAAGCTATGGACTCATCAGAGTTTTTCGGAAGTGGTCTCTCTGTCAGGATTAAGGGTAATGATATAGACAAGCTGCAGAAGCTTGCAGGTGATGTGGCAGATATCCTTAAGGACACAAAGGGCGTGACAGATATAGATGACGGTCTTGGAGATACAATCAATGAGCTTAAGATAACTGTGGATAAGGAAAAAGCAGCAAAGTATGGCTATACGGTGGCTCAGGTATACCAGCTCGTATCCGGTGAGATATCATCTCAAAAGAGTGCAACAACCATTACGACCGACATAAAGGACTATGAGGTATACCTACAATCTGCAGAGCAGTCTGATGTGACTGTGGACGACATTAAAAACCTTACATTTACCTATAAGGATAATGATGGCAGTGAAAAGGAGATTCCGCTCAGTGATATCTGCACTATTTCGCAGGAACAGACACTGAGTACCATTCATCGAGATGCTCAGACAAGATATATTACAGTATCAGGTGCGGTTGATGAAAACCATAATGTAACATTACTAAGCAATAAAATTAAATCAAAAATAAATAAACTTAGCATTCCTGATGGCTATTCAATAGACATGGAGGGCGAGGATGAGACAATAAATGAGTCAATGAGTCAGCTTGGACTTATGCTTGTGCTTGCAGTGATATTTATCTATCTTATCATGGTGGCGCAGTTCCAGTCATTGCTTTCACCGTTTATTATCATGTTCTGTATACCTCTTGCGTTTACAGGAGGATTTATAGCTCTTTTCATCACGGGAAATGAGCTCGGAATCATTTCAATGCTTGGCTTTATCATGCTGGCAGGTCTCATTGTAAATAATGGAATCGTGCTCATTGATTACATCAATCAGGCCAGGAGAGAGGGCATGAGCAAGCATGAGGCAATCATAGACGCAGGCCGTACAAGGCTTCGTCCAATACTGATGACAGCGATGACCACCATACTCGCAATGTTTACATCGGCGATAGGTATCGGAGATGGCTCAGATATGATTAGGCCGATGGCAATCGCAATAATAGGAGGTCTCGTATACGGAACCATCCTTACGCTTATAGTAATTCCATGTATATATGATGCGTTCAACAGAGAGAAGAGCATGGTAGAGGAAGAGCTGTAGCAGGATAGAAGGAAAAAAGCTGGAAATATAGAGAGTTGGAGGATTTTTACATGGCAAAGTATATTATGGCATTAGATGCGGGCACGACCAGCAACAGATGTATACTTTTCAATGAGAAGGGCGAGATGTGCAGTGTGGCACAGAAGGAATTTACGCAGTTTTTTCCAAAGCCGGGCTGGGTGGAGCATGATGCAGAGGAAATCTGGGCCACACAGCTTGAGGTGGCAAAGGAGGCTATGGCCAATATTCAGGCTACGGCAGCCGACATATGTGCGATAGGCATTACTAACCAGAGGGAGACCACAATTGTATGGGACAAAAATACAGGTGAGCCGGTTTATCACGCGATAGTATGGCAGTGCAGACGCACGGCAGAGTATGCGGATTCACTGAAGGAAAAGGGGCTTACCGAGACCTTCAGAAAAAAGACAGGGCTTGTGATAGATGCTTATTTTTCGGCAACTAAGCTCAAGTGGCTTCTTGACAATGTGCCGGGAGCGAGGGAGAGAGCCGAAAGAGGCGAGCTTTTGTTTGGAACAGTCGAGACATGGCTTATATGGAAGCTCACTCAGGGACAGGTGCATGTCACGGATTATTCCAATGCTTCAAGAACCATGATGTTTAATATCAATACCTTAAAGTGGGATGATGAGATACTTAAGGAGCTTGATATACCAAAGAGCATGCTTCCAAAGCCAATGCCGTCAAGCTGTGTATATGGTGAGGTGAATCCGGTGTACTTCGGGGGACCGATTCCTATCGCGGGAGCGGCAGGAGACCAGCAGGCAGCGCTTTTTGGTCAGACCTGCTTTAGGGCAGGAGAAGCCAAAAATACATACGGTACAGGTTGTTTTCTGCTGATGAATACAGGTGAGATGCCTGTTTCATCAAAGAACGGACTTGTTACCACAATAGCCTGGGGCATAGACGGCAAGGTGGTATATGCGCTGGAGGGCTCAATATTTGTGGCAGGAGCCTCAATACAGTGGCTCCGCGATGAGATGAAATTTATCGATTCCTCAACTGATTCAGAGTACATGGCGAGAAAGGTAAAGGATACAAACGGCTGTTATGTGGTGCCGGCATTTACAGGGCTTGGGGCACCGTACTGGGATCAGTATGCGAGAGGAACTATTGTGGGTCTTACGAGAGGTGTAAACAAGTACCATGTCATAAGGGCCACTCTGGAATCAATGGCATTTCAGGTAAATGATGTGCTTGAGGCAATGAAGGCTGATTCGGGCATCAATCTCACATCGCTTAAGGTGGACGGCGGCGCCAGTGCCAACAATCTGCTCATGCAGATGCAGGCTGATATCAGCAATGCACCGGTCAACAGGCCTGTGTGCGTGGAGACAACAGCCATGGGCGCAGCGTACCTCGCAGGGCTTGCGGTGGGCTACTGGGAAAGCATGGATGATATAAAGAGAAACTGGTCTATTGACCGTGTGTTTGAGCCGGAGATAGCGGCTGATTTGAGAGAAAAGAAGCTTAAAATGTGGAAAAAGGCTGTCGCCTGCGCATTTAACTGGGCGAAGGATGAATAATAGCTTATGCTTGCATTGTTTTAAATGAGCTTAGTGATACGGCAATTAAACAATGCATGGAAATTGGTAGGAGAAAATAACATGTATGATGTAGTAATTATAGGAGCGGGAGTATCGGGAAGCGCCTGTGCCAGAGAGCTTTCGAAATATAACCTGTCCATCTGTGTGGTGGAAAAGGAGGAGGACGT
>ULSU01070233.1_pt1 | contig 16567 bp, 29 predicted proteins | sample 1956941 | NCBI WGS metagenome assembly ULSU01 (sample SAMEA4835715, study PRJEB28245) | human gut metagenome | biome: gut microbiome; material: fecal sample | place: Denmark | collected 2008
GATCATACAGGTCTCGTATTCCTCGTCAGACATATACGAAACATCGATCTGGAAACCCTTAAATATCAACGTTAAAAGCCAGTCAATAAACTCATCGTCATTGAACAGCTTCAACAATTCTCGTTTGGCAATCTCATGGATAATATTGTCATAGAACTTTGAAAAGTCACCGAATAGAATATAACCGTCATTTCCGTATAATTGGTAGTATTTGTGGAGATGGATTTCGAATCGTTTTCTCTGTTGTGAAATTCCGCGCCCCTTGATAGATGCGCAGTTATCATAGATAATATGTTTCCTAACTTCTGGAAGTAAAACCTCATCGCACAGAGAATGTCGGACGATGCGATCGCGGATTTGAATGCTTGTAATAGGTCTTATCCGGCCTCTTTCGTGCAGCTCGAATTCCTGTGTCGGTCCATTTTGAAGTGTCCGATTTATTAGATCATCTTGGATTTCGAATATGTACCGCAGGAAATTCATCATAAATTTTTGCGTCGATTCTTTCCACTTGCTGCTCTTCACAGAGACCTTATAAGCCCTATACAAGTTATTGGCGTCACAGACAATCTCCTCGTAGTTCATAACCTATTCACCGTTATAACAATACTTACCGTAGTAAATTGTATTAGGCTTTATTATTTATCCTTGCGGAACGGATAGCATCTCCTTCTTCGTTGGTTAATCGAAGAATCCGGACGAACTCCATTAGAGTTCGAAGCGTTGTTGTAGTTCGTATTGCCATTGTTGTTCACATTGGCAAAGTTAGCCGAAGAAACGACGCAATTTTTTAGATGTTACCCTTTTTCTAACCGCGACTTAATCGCCATGTCTCTTTGACGCCACCTTTTTATCAATCCGATTTCTCGGTCGATAGCTTTAACATACCGGTTGTATAAATTCAGATCTACATCGAATATTTCAACAACCCGCTGCAACTCGTTAATGAGCTGCTCGCAATTTACAATGGCCGCATTCTGGTAATCTCTTCTGGTCTCGTACTCGTGCATTGACCGTGGGTAAATGGTATTTGCCGCTCTAACATTGCTCGTTATTAAGGAAGCACACTGATTTACTTTCGATTTGAAACTCCGCATCAGTTCTCTGTACTTAGCAAAGTTTTCTTCCGAAATTTCTCCATACGCATACTTCTTCCGAACAAAGCTGTCCACATCCTTAACACCAAATCCCCTTTGCATAAGGAGTATCAGCATATCATGCAACTCGATCGAGTACGTAATCGCTTCGAATTTTGACTCTTTCCTGTCGCCTAACAGAACACTCATTCGTAATCTTTACCAGTGATCTCGGCGAACTCCTCTTTGGTGATCCAGCCCATCTTCACCGAATTACGAACTCTGGTCTCATTCCACATTTTCATGCGGTACCAAAGCTTTACTTTACTGTAATTCTTGCTATGTTCCATGGTGATCTCCCTTCTTAAAGCTCTACATTGGACATCATTGCAATGTAGGCGATGTCAGACTGCATTTTGGTTCTGGCAAATTCCTCCTCAGAAATATCTCTAAGGACAAACCAGTATTCCCCGGGAACCTGCTCAACGATCTGAACCAGTTCCATGTTTGGATGAACAGTCTCAGTTGTTCCGTCGCTGATAGTAACCGGAGAGCAGTTATCTGCAAATACGGATTCCTCGATCTTTTCTGTGGAAATGAAATTGTTTCCGTTCAACTTAAGATTGGAAATCTCAGTTCCATTACCGAGGGTAATTTTATAGATTTTTTCTTCCATGATTAGAAGCTCCTTTCAAAAATATAAACGGGGCACAAGGCCCCGCGATCTTAATTAACCAACCGGGAAGACCGGACGAACTCCATTAGAGTCCGAAGCGTAGTTGCAGTCCGGATCGCCATTGATGTACACATAGGCAAAGTTAGCCGAAGAAACGACGTCTCTTAACCACTGGTTGTAAGATCTGTTTACGATGAATTTAGGGCACACCATGAACAACGCCAGCTGAGTCTTGCTGATTGTGTAGATGCTCGGAACAGTAGAACCGTCAGAAGTCGGACTGAAATGAAGATGCCCATACATCATAGGTTCATTCGGGAGCTCAATACTGGAATCAAACCATGCTCCACCGGACGGTTTTCCGTTTGCAACCGCATTGCACAGGTATTCTCTGTGAGTAAGAACAGAACCCTGGAAAGCCGCATTGACGATTGTCTTTGCGTTCGCCAGGTTCTTTTTATACATCTCAGAACCAACGTATCCACCGGTTGTAATATTGGTAGTATTCATCTGTGCGTTGTAAAGCGCTTCATCCGGCATGATCACAAGATGATGGCTGGTAAATGCAGTGTCACCGCAGTTGTACCAGTAATCTATATCAACGACACGCCAGATGCGGCCTCCGATATTCCAATAATCGCCAAGGAACATTCCTTTAAAGGAACCATCCTTAATAGCAGCTTTCTGTACCGCTGTCAGAGCTGTTCCGAGATTCTTACCTCTGAAGATAACCCGGCGAAGCTCCACTGGAGCAAAGCTGTCCAGCATAGCAAAGAGTGCATCTTCAGCAGCGATAGCCTTGTTTCCATCCGTAGTCCCGACGAGTAATTTGTTACCGGTTACCAGCTTGTTGATCTGGGTGAGTTCGGAAAGATTTACTCCTCCGATAAAATCTTTGGAACTTAAAAGACCGATTAACGCCTTTGCTAAAGCATCTGCCGCAATGATCTTTGTCCCGTTAGGTCCGTCAAGCAGGAAAATATTACTTGCTGCTAACTCCTGGACCTTTTCGTAGTCTGTGATTTTCATTTAATGAATCCTCCTTTATTTGATGACAAAAATAGCCCGACCTTCGATAACATCACCATTGCTGTCACGGAGAAGATCACTGGAATATGTACGTCCAATGACCGTATCCAAATTGCTGTCAGTAATGGGTGCGTCCGAAGAATCGAGCACGTCTCCGTAAGTACGGTATCCATTGTCGTAAAGTTTCTGATATACCGTGTATTCGTTTTCAAGGTTGGAACTGAACTGATTAAGAATGTCTACTTGCTCCTGCAACTCCAGCAGCTTCTTAGCAAGGCTTGCCGCCGCATTGCTATCTAACAGTTCCTGTAACTGATCAAACCATTCTCGAAATTCTGTTTCTGACTTCTGTTTCCAGTCAGCCATTTCCGCAGTATTGATGCTTGTATATTCATTGAACCACGCCTCCCATTTTTCTTTCCAATAGGTACTTGTGGCTTCCATATCTGCTGTATGCTCCGAGTACCAAAGATTCCACTGAGCTTCCCATGTCAAATATGCCGACTGAATCTCCTCAGTCTGTGCCAGAAACCAGGTAGACCACTGCTCTTTCCAAAACTTATTTGTTTCTTCCATATCAGTAGTCTGCTTTTCGTAGAACTCTTTCCACTGGTCCTGCCATTGAGCAATCAAATCATCGATTTCGACCTTGTCCAATGGGGCCGTTACGAATGGACACTCCGAAGTTCCAACGCAGTTCGTGATGTTTGCCTGTCGAATAGAAGTAACTCCGGCGCCGACATAAATATACGCCAGTGGATATTGCCAGCGATCATTTGTCTTCACCATCGTAGGTTTCATTGGATTCGATGCTGGGGTTCCTTTAATGATTTTGATGTCGTTTGCTCTGACGGCCTCTCTCGAATCCACTTCAAGTACAACGGCATCATATCGGTTCAGCAGAATCTCGGACTGTGGAACTACTAACGGTAACAGAGCGTCATTCAGCGTCCAAGTGTGATTGAACCAGGCTCGTCCGATACCAACGTTGATAATCATTGCTTCCGATTCTTTTACAACCATTGCAGTTCCGACATGCTGCAAGATTCCGTCCTGAATGATTCCATCGAAAATACTGGACATCTGAATAGCATCGTAGCGCCGATCTCCTTCTTTTGAATTATAAAATCCAAATGTTACACTCACTTCTTCATCACGCTCCTTCCTGTTCTATAGTCTTAAAAGTCGGATAGACGGAATAACCGTCCTTATCTTCTGAGCGAACAATTTCAAGAATACGAGCTTTTGTCTCGTGTCCGTATTCGTTCGCAATCTGTACAATGTCCCCGTTAAAGAAATCTTTTCCATACTGGAACATGATGGTTGTTTCTGTTTCTCCCTCAAACGAGGTAATACTCACATTTTCTGCAAGTTTTTCTTTTCCTCTTTGCTGCAACTGAGCCATATACTCAGCGTCGGTCAACGCGTCATCGCTTCCAACATTTGAAGAGATGTCACGAGCGTCCGTAAACAGTTCCCTACGATTCAAACCAGAACCACCGCCAACTGTAGTGTATCTTCGTCCAGCACCCTCGCCTTCTCCGCCAACCAAAGTCACGGTTTTCAACGAAGCTTTAGATTCGATATAGTTACTGTTAATGATATTCTCGAATTTCGGAGAGAATATAACATATGGATTCTCTGTCTGATCGTATGACCTGTCGGAACCGGCATACAGCTCAAAGACAAACTGCTTTTCATCATTCAGAGTAATCTTGAAACCGATACCTTGCTCCTCGCAAATTTTCTGAATGACATCGTACAGATTATCGCCTGTATACTGAGCTTCCAGTTTCAACTTTGTGATTGCCGAGTCGGTTGATTCTTTGAAAATAAAGTTTGAAATTTTTCGATTACTGTCTGACGGAGAAATTACATTCTCATTGAGCAATGTTTTTATTCCATTTTGAAGATTTCCGCTTAATAGTTTCTGTCCCCAGACGATTCGCCTGTCGAGGATAGATTCTAATGAACGCCCAGTAACCGTTACATGGTTACCGTCTTCGGTATCTGAAGTAATCTGGATTTTCTCCACGATCATCACATGTTCAGATTCCTTGCTCTGCAAATAGTAATCCTGTTTGATGTAGTCAAGAAGACCCTCTCGCATTGCTTCATACAGTTCAAAGTCACCGTAAGCGTAATACCGATCTGTCCAGATGAAGGACTCGTACGTATCCACAATAGAGACAGCATCTAGGTTGGTGTTTAAAATTGTCACATCCATAGTGCTTATACCCACTCGTAGACTATACGGTTCTCAATCTTAAACTGTAAATTTGTACTTCCGTACTCAGCCGTATAAGCAAAGATGTTGTCGCCCTTCGCAAGCTGGAACCAATCAGCGTTTTTATCCAGGCAGTTCAAGATGTTTGTAGTCTTTCCGTTCCTAAGAAGCGTAATCGACTTGTTTCCTTTTACGGTGCAGATATTGATTTCATCACCTGCTATAATTCCAGAGCCAGTGAATTTCTCCAATTTATCGGTATCGATCCGCATCACTTCACGAGTACCGGTATTGTAGATCGTAATATTGCTGGCTTCACCGATTGCGTGAATCGTAATAGTCACTCCGATTTCAGCGTCGCCATTATATACAACCACCTGCTCTGTTTCATTTTTGATTTCTCCCATTTCCAGCAACGGGTCCTGAAGAGATTCGTTACTGAAAGGAAACTCAAACAGTGCCTCTACGCCATAGAAGATGGTCGTATTGAGTCCGTCCTTTCCGGCAGAATAAAAGAAAGGATTCGGACACACGATTGAGATATCCGAACCCTCGTCTTTACTAAATATTGTTGGATCGTTTGATTCGACGTATCCTTCAATCTCCGCCTGCCTGTTATCGGTTTCAATAAGCATGGTAAGTTTCTTTTTAATAGGAAAATACTTGTATGAAAGCTGTCTTACGTCTTCAATGGAATCCTTCCACATATACGCAAGAGAAATAACAATGTTTCGGCTTGGCATCCTTGAGGAATTGAACAGGCTTCCATCGTTTGTAGCAATTTCTGTCGTATTGATGTTCGCTTTTCCTGGTCCCAAGCCAGTTACAGACTTGATGATGAAACCGGATTCCTCCGGTCTCGCCAAATCAAGTCGGATACTATCGCCAAGATAGTTTGTAAACGTGACTGCTCGAATCAAGTTTCCACCATCCTTTCCATCGCCGAGAACTGATTCTTCGTCTGCCGATAAATCTCCGTTCTCGACAGTGCCTTAGGCGAATAGTTATTCTGTGTAAAGTTATAAGAGTTTCCTGTATTCGGATTGGTATCTTCATTTTGAAGATCCTGTCCACGAGATGCTGCAATTCCTGTGCTAACTGTCAATGCCTGTGATCTACTGAACAGTGTATTCAGTCGATGACTCTTCTCCTCAACGTCTGACAGATCCAGAATCGGTCGAATCGTAGGCTGAGTATCAACACCGTTGTCGATCATGTCCTTTACCTTTGCGATTGCATTTCCGAGACCTGTTTTTGCCGAATCAGCCATTTCAGCACTGGCATTATATGCCTTCACCGCATAAGTTCCGATGGCATTAACGAATCCCAATCCAAAGAAATCACCGATGTGGTATCCTACTCTGGAAGGTGAATGCTCGTCCAGTTCGTCTTCTGCTGCTTCTGCCGCAGCCCTTGCCATTGCTCTGGCTTTAGCTTCCGCGCGGTACGTATTCTCACTGATTCCATCAGCAAATCCCTCCACCAAGTAAGCACCAGCCTGTTTAAACTGATCATGATAATCCCGGATAGCTGTTACAGAAGCATTAAGATTGCCAGTGAAAGCTGTTTTTACTTCTTCGGCTTTTTCCTTAACACCAGCGATGAACTTAATCATGCACTGCATTCCTGCATTTTGAAATTCCGGATACTTGTTCGCGATAGCTGTAAGGCACGAACTTAAGATGTTTACAAACGCATTTCTGGTTTCGTAATCTTTCGATTTAACTCCAGCAATAAGCTTGATCATGAGGTTCGCACCCGCAGTATTGAACTGAGTCTGCTTATTATTGATTGAAGTGATGCAACCGCTAATAATGTTGGTAATTGCAGTTTTGGTATTTCCGTCCTGAGATTTAATTCCGCTGATAAATTTTGTCATCAACGTAGAGCCAGCAGTATTGAACTGGGTTTGATAGTTCGTAAGAGTCGTAAGTACAGCCTGCATCATGGTCGTAAACGTAGATGTCAGATTACCTTTCTGAGCATTAGTCTTCTCGTCTGCGGTACCATCCAAGATGCTCTGAGTGATTCCTAACTGGCTGTAAAGCATACTCGTTAAGTATTCAATCTGCTTCATTAGATTGTTTTCCAAAGAACGATTCAACTGCGTGATTCTCTCTGTTCCATCGGTATAAGCAATGCCATACTTAGAACCGGACAACTGCTGCTCGATATCTTTACGCCGCTGCTCAGCCTGGTGACGTCTTGCCTCTGATTTAATTACATAAGGTAGCTGAATGATCAAATCCAACTTGCCGGAGCTGCTCTGTTCATCGACAGCATCTAGCAAATTCAATTTTCGAATAAGCCTCTGCATCGTCGAATTCGGTTCGTTAATTACCGCATACAGTGGATTTTCCACGATAGCAACCGTATCTTTCGGAACAACAATTTCTTGTTTTCGCCCAGTATTTTCGTTGTATACCTCAACACGGACGTGACGAGGATACCAGTCACGAATTCGACCAACTCGCATCGAAAGAATCTGATATCCTTTTGTGTCATCTGGATCATCATCGGTATCCACAGGAACGATTGCTACACAGCCTTCATCCATCATGGACATAACAACATCTTGGATAAATGCCCTACCAGTCTGATCAAGATTGGCTTCCAACGACAAACATTCGTTTAAACCGCTTTTTATAACATTTAAAAACCGCCCTTCATCATCCAACTGAACGTGCTGAATGTTGATGGCGGCTACGTCTAAAGCGATTCTATTGTATACGGACGTGACTATCGATCTTTCGTTTCCTCTGGTAAGGCGAAAACGATCAGGACGATATGAATAACCCGAACCGATATTCTGGGACATCATGGTAGGGGCTCTATTGCGAAAAGCATTCCAGGCATTTTTAAACCTGGAACTTAATGATAAATCCATTTTGAATTCTCACCTCCTAAAAATAGGCAAAAAAAAAAAAGACCCCTTTTCTTAAGAGGTCTCCAGTAATTTTACACCGGTATTTTGTTCAGTATAGATTCGCATATGATTCCGTTACTATCGGGATTATAATGCTCGTCTAAACACTTCAATGTCAGGAAATTCCCAACCTTTTCTTCTATGTCTGCCCAATATTCATCGGTCTCAGATAAACCGTTAAAATCACAGTCCAATCCGAGTGACCGCATAAGGTTTATTTCTTCTTCACTGAACATATGCTCATCCTTTCTTTAAATATTTACGCTTTGTTCTACTTCCTGTACACCATGTAGTTGTTATGGTTCCATTTTCAGGATTCACTGCTACTGTCGCAGATTTCCCTATAAACTGCTGACTTGGTCGCCCAAGGTTATCGGTTTTTGTTTTAATGCTACCATGATTCAACGGATTTTTCAATGCATCCAAAATTCCTTCAACGGTTACCGGTCTTGATTCGGTTTGTGTCCTATCAAGGGCATGATCTGAAAAACGTGTAACCAGTATTCCGTTTGAAGCTTTTACGGGTGTTCGCAACTGGCTATTCATTCTTGCCTGGATAGAGCTTCTATCATGAGCTAATTGTTCTTTCGTTCTCCGAACTCCCCATTTCATACCTTTTATTCCATAATGCATCAAATTATCACTTGATTCAATATGAGCTACTTTTCTGATGGTACAGGGTCGTAATACAGAAGAGCAATCAATTAACTTTGCTACTGGCATCTTTATCCCCCTACCTCCTCTTTATTCTCTGGACATATAAACCTCGAAAATGACATCTGATTCATACGGTCCACATAATATTCCTGATTCGGCTGCTTCTTTGCGCCAGCACTTTTTTTACATTCTAAGGAAGCCCATTTGTCTTTGTGTAAAACCAGCAGATCTGGAATTCCCTGAATATAGGTCGGGTCGTTTTTCATCACGATACAACCCGGAAATCTTTCTTTCAGTTCCTTGATCAAATTTGCCTGGAACTTATTTTCCAACATAATGGAGCCTCCTTTCAATTTTCTAAAAACTCAAAAGAGGATGTGGTATTTAATAAAAATGCCTATTTATCCTCTCTCTTCATAAAAGGGCATGTTTTTTTCGCGCGCAAAAAAGAGCATAAAAAAAGACAGAGACACGATTAAGCATCTCTGTCCAAATATGTAGTTGTCAGCTGTTGTTTCTTAAATATCGGATCAGTATCCAAATCAACCATAATCCACCGGTACACAATGTCAAAACGACATCCAGGATTAACCCGGCTGTGCTACGCTTTTTCTTTCCGCCTTTACTCATCTATTTTTCTCCTTTCTCAGCCTCTATAGCTTTTCGATCTTTCTTAAATATCTTTTCTAAACCGCTTTTTGCAGAATCCATGGTTTCAGAAACACTTTCTTTTAAACGTTCCTTCTTTTCCTGTTTCTCAGCGGCCTTCTGTTCTTTAGCCTCCTGCTTAATACGAACACTATCGTCAAATATCTTTTGGCTCTCCTCGATAACTTCAGCAGTTATGTATCTCAGGCAAACCGTTGTACCGATTTTCACTTTCACACCTTGCTTTGGGTTCGAGTCTATAACTTGAGTATCCTCGTAATCGCGATACTTTGGATCAGCTTCTTTCATACGAAGCTTACTCTTTGAAACTTTCAAGCCACGTTCCGTCAGTAATTCTTCTGCCTGTTCCAAATCTATCGGAAACCCCTTACGATATAATTCTGGAATAATAACTTTCGTATCCATTTTCTCAGTCGGCTTATTCTGAGCATTATCTATTGCTTTTTCAACCAAAGGTGTAACCGCAGTAATCAAACCACCAACAGCTCCGATTGCTCCTATGACACCCGAAATGTTTTTATTTGATTTCGTTCCCATATAATCACCCTTTCCATACTCAAGTAGGAATTTAGGGCAAATAAAAAGTGCGCCCCAATTTGAGAGACGCACCGAAAAAGCGCATCTCTTATTGTTGCCACACAATCTCTTCGCCGTTCAAGGGTACGAGTAAAAAAGAATACACTTTTTACCAAAGTTATTCCCTCGAACGCGATTTCATTATTAGATTGTGTGGCTCTTATAGTATAGCATGAAGCACACAAAATGGAAAGCGGATTCTGTAGCCAGATCCTAGGCTGCAAGCATCTTAGCTCGCTTTGCCATATCATCATAAACCACCTTGGTTCCGTCTGCTAAATATACGACAATGCTCATGTAGTTGTACGGACGATAATCCTGGGCTTCTTTTGATAACCGCGGATACACAGATTTGAAATTATTGAAAATATCTTTCCATGTTACTTTACGCTTTACATTCACGGCAAACCTCCCATCAGATACAAGCTACCATATGGATATCCGAAATACGGACCTCCGGCACCTGAATAAAAATCCCTAGGGATGGTATAACCGAACATTACATCCTCAAAAGATTGATATGGTGGATTATCAATCCATAACCATCCTTGTGACATGAGCATTTCACTCTTAATCATCACATACGCATCTTTCGGAATATCTTTATTCACTCGCAGGTGATACGGAAAATGTTCGCACAACCAATTCTCGACTAATTTCTTATCATCTGTCATAAAATCACCTCTTTCTTGCTTCTGGTCAAAAACCCGCTTTTATTCACCTATTACTATATATTTTTAAACTTTCTATCATAATAGTTTAGTATTAAAAGTGGGAAAGTGGGCAGAAAGCCCGCAAACCCGCATAAATACTGGGTTTTTACTGGTCAAATCCGGGTTTTTGAAAGTGGGCAAAACCGGGCAAATGGCCAGAAATTTGACTAAAATTCATAAATTTTCTCCAAATTAACACTGATTTATAAGTTCTGGTCAAAAATATCCGGGCTTTGGTCAAATCTTAAAACCCAAAAGTGGGCAGAAAAATGACCTGTTACTACAAAGATTTTTAACCTAGATTAGCTGAAATCGGTCAGAAATTTCGTCTCTGATAAGGCAAATTGTGCTTCACGGCAGGCATATAATTGTACGTAGACATCTTAGAATCTGGCACTCGCTTTACAGATTTGTGCTTCCGACCGGTGCGAATTTTACGAGTCTTTTCCTCAGAACCACACATGCGTCCGAAGGCTTCACTCAAAGCTTTAGCAAATTTCTCCATCGGCTCCAAAGCTTTGTTCCACGCCTCTGCCAAAGTTTCACATGCTTTCTGTAATTCTTCCATATCCATCATAAACTCTCCTTTATGTCATAAACACGGTTTAATGATACTTTGGTAATTTTGCCGTCCTTTTGAACCATTGCGTAGTCTCCGCTCCAAAAACCAGTTCCAATCTGCAATAATTCATAAGTATCAGTATTTAATTTACATCTACTACAATCGTCAACCACGTTGAACATTTCTTGAGTAGCTACACACGCCGAGCAGGTTGAGCGATCCGGTCTTACTTTGCAGAGCTTCATCTCGCCTACCTCCAAACCTTTCCCGTTCTTTTATCCTTCAGCACAACTCGTCCCTCAATATGGAAATCCGCTAATTCACAAAGTGAAAACAGGGTGTTCAGTAACTGATGAAATCTCGCATCATCCTTGTCCTGTTCCTGCTCCACATTCTTAATCGCATTGTAAGCTGTCGGGTCGTTGTAACCCTCTGCGTTTTTTCTGTCATCCTTAGCTGTCATCTCTACCTCCCCATCTCATGGAATCGTCCATCCACATTGCAGCATTTATAACGGACAGAACTATATATCCACCGAAAATAAGAATAGCTGCCAGAATAATAATTCCTAAAATTAAATATCCCATTTACTTCCCCTCCACTTCTTCTAATCGCACACCGCCGTATACCCACAGATCCTCTTTGAGCTTGTCCATATCCAACTCATCGTTTTGCCACTTTTCATAATATTCGAGAACATGCTCTGTAAACTCCGGAATCCGCTTTGCATATGACTTCGGCCAATAATGATCCATCAGCACTTCAAGCGGCAGAGTAAGCAGAAGAATCATCGCCTGATTGATAGCATCATTCGTAGCCTCCTGCTTAACTCTATCCAGTTCACCAGATATCTTTTCTCGAACCAGGGCATCTAACTGAGCTCTTGTCAGATTGTATGTAGCGGTTTTAGATTTCTGCTCGCACTTCTGTGCTCTTCTCCTTTCAGCCCGGCTCATATAGCCGCCTCCTTAATTCATAATGCAATTTTCTCTTGATACAAATAATAAAACGCCCAACATTAGAGTAAATAAAAAGAACGTTGCATCCCATTCGATTGGGATTGTCAACGCTCCAAGTATGATGAATATGCTTCCGTATATCTTATTCTTAATCAAGTCTCTTCTCAACATGATCTTTCTCCTCTTTTGATTTTGCGATACCAGCTGCTACATCGTCCATTTTTGTCATTACTCCGGCTTCTCTGAACCGTCCGTATGCTCTCGCTGTAGCACAGTGTTCGATACACTTCATAACCCGGTCAACCAGTGTATAGAGGCATATATAGCCGATAAGAAACATGATGATAATCTGAATAACTGTAAAATGCATAAATTTAATCCTCCGTTTTATAACCGAACACATAGATATTGACCGTATCTAAAATGGATTCATCGTTCTCAATTCCGGTAACCGTCATTTCTAAAATATTGTCAGAAAGGGTCTCGGTGATAAACTCTTTTCTGAGTAAACAAATTTCATCCTCTTCACCCAACACGAGTCGAACATCGTTCCACTTTACAAGCGGTAAAATATCTTTTACTTTAACCATCCTTTTCACTGTTCAATCCTCTGTTTTTCTTTTATAGATATAACCCTTGCTACTATTTCTAGCCGCTCCCTGTAATGCGTTAATTGAATTGAGATCTAAACCGGATGAAGACATAATAATCTCAGAATATGGCAGTGTCTCGATCCACTTACAGAAATCACACCACTCATCCAGCTTATGTCCTCGACGGCTCTTATAAATATTTGCCAGAACTTCATAATTCATCATGACATTGCGTGTCTGATTATAGCTGCTCGGGAGAAGCTGAATCATCTGCCACCAAATATCTTTCTTGCTCGGGCACCCTTTAATCTCAAAATCATCTGCGTTATATTCAATGTATAATTTTCGATAATCGTTTAATGCCTTTATTGTTTCTTCCAGTAATGCTTTGGTGCGGATATCGAGATGCTCACAACTGAAATCATCCATTGTAAATTCCTTAGCCTGGATTTTATGCATGGTACTACAGCTGTTGGCAACAGTTCCGACTTTGTAAGTATCAAATTCTTTCCACCAATATAACGGTGCTGTGATCCTTACGTACACCGGCGACATTCTCATAAATTTTCTATGATCTGTACCAGCGTTAGCTAAGCGTTGCATGAGTGAGCGATCATTCTCTCCAAGATCGAATCCAGCAGTTTCATACTCACTATCACTCTTCCCCCAGCTGTTCATCGGGTTTCTCATGCCTTCAATAATAAATTTCATCTGTTCCGGACTTGCCAGAACTATATGCTCTAATTTAATCATTACTCTCTCATCTCCTTTTCGTCTTCTACGGCTTTCTCTAAACATGCACATAATGGCCCGCTTAGTAATAATTCCCTTTTAAAAAATTTTGAATTATCTTTACTGGTCAAACTGGTCCAATCACCCACGATATAGAGATGTGCGTTAGCCGTTAAAATATCAGTCTCTTTTGCGTGATACATTACGTGAATTTCATAACAGCAATTAGCCGCAACAACATATCTATATAAACCCTTTGTTATCTCTCTCCAATTTTCTAATTTGTTAATCATTTTTGTTCCCCTTTCCAAATTTCCAGACGCCCACCCCATCTGGAAATTCTATGCGTTCCTTGATCGTTATTGCATAGATCCCGGTATCATTATCTTAGACTACTCTTCCTTCTCATAAGGAATCTGGATCACATCTCCACCAGGAATCGTAACTGACTGCATAAGCTGACCGGTTTCCTCATCAAAGTAAATGTTATCCATTGCGTGATCCCACTCTTCGAACTGCTCAGCGATGTTTCTGCCCTTTTCTTTTCGCATGTTGATAAGCTCGTCATGAACTACACGTCTCCAGGATCTTGCAATTTCCATGCGGCTCTGAGCAAGGATGTTATACAGACCATTCTCAGTCACAAAATTGACGGAACGTCTCTGACCTGCTACTACTAAAGGTAGTTTCAGCTTCTCATCCTCCTCGCACATCTCAAGCATTCTCCACTCGTTACCACTGCTGTAGCCGATGTTTTCCTGCTGACGATAATCCTTACTTCTCAAAAGCATATCCTCGAAAAATCGAATTTTATTCAGCAGATGTCTTTCTTCTACGCTCATATCGCACCTCCGTAAATATGTATTCTATTCATAAAAGCAGTTGCGATTTATGCGCCTTCCAACGTATCATAGTCATCTCACATGGATAATCTTCATATCCAAAAGTCTCGCAAGTGATCAGTCCCTCTATAACACCGGCTATTATTTCCGATTCGTATTGCTTGTATGGGTAAATATAATCTGGGAGATACCGATGTATACATCCGCATTCGGAGCATTGATACCTCGGAACATTCACCCATTTGCTCACACGACCTTTCGTCCGTACAATTCTTCTAACTTTGTCATAGTATTTCAATTTTCCACCGCAGTCCTGGCAGGTTGATGTATTGTTACTGATCATATACCTAACCCTTTCTATCCTAGGTTAAAATATAAAAATTTAGTGTAGGAGTTGACAATTCCTACACTATGATATATGATTACTAACGATAAATCAACAATCCAACATAAAATCTCGGTTCATTATCATGAGGAGGGATTTAATATGCTGATACAATGCCCGGAGTGCGACTTACAGGTAAGCGATAAAGCAAATACCTGTCCGCATTGTGGATACCCACTGAAACCAGACGCAAAGCCCAAATCGTCTCGTAAACCAAATAAGCGCAGGCGGCTTCCAAACGGTTTCGGTCAAATAAGTGAGATTAAAGGTAGAAATTTAAGGAACCCTTTCCGTGCAATGGTTACGGTTGGAAAGGACAAGAATGGCAAACCAATATGTAAGCCGTTGAAACCGGAGTCATACTTTCCAACATACAATGATGCATACACAGCTCTTGTGGAATTTAATAAGAATCCGTATGACCTGGAACCGTCTATCACAGTCAAGGAACTGTACGACAAATGGACACCGGAATATTTCAAGACTCTGAAGAGCGACGACAGCGCCAGAGCTACTACATCGGCTTGGCAATACTGCTCTGCTGTTTACGATATGCGAGTCATGGATGTTCGAGCAAGGCACATAAAAGGCTGCATGGAAGAAGGTGTTGCTACCGTAAGAGGCCAAGAGCAGACACCAAGCGCATCAATGAAGAATAAGATAAAGACGCTCTTCAATCAGATGCTCGACTATGCTGTTGAATACGAACTTGTAGATCGGAACTATTCGAGAACATTCAAGCTTACAGACGATACCATTAAAGAAATACAGACTGTCAAGAAAGAACACATTCCATTCTCTGATGATGAGATGGCTCTTCTGTGGAAGAATCTCGGACATAAATATGGGATTGAGTTCATGATTATTCAATGCTATTCTGGATGGAGACCCCAGGAGTTAGGTCTGATAGAATTAGCAGATGTTGATTTATCGAACTGGACATTTAAAGGTGGAATTAAAACCGATGCTGGTGAAAACAGAGTTGTACCGATTCATCCTCGGATAAGGGACTTGGTTTCTAAATCATACGAAGAGGCTGATCAACTTGGGAGCAAATATCTTTTCAATTATACAGATGAAGATCGCCGCGGTAAGAATACCAAGTTGACATACAATCGGTATAGCAAAATATTCAATCGCATTCGGGACGAGCTTAAACTCAACCCGGATCATAGACCTCACGACGGCAGAAAGCATTTCGTAACCAAATGCAAAGATGCTAAAGTCGATGAATACGCTATCAAATATATGGTCGGACATAAGATTTCAGATATCACCGAAAAGGTGTATACAGCCAGAGAATTTGAATGGCTAAGAACTGAAATAGAAAAAATAAAATGACTTGTATTTGACGCTCAAATATAGGAATAGCGGTATAGGAGTAGTGCAGGAATAATGTATGAATTACCTACATTTTCCCACTTTTTACTACTCTTAACCGCTTCATAATTCCTTGATTTTACCGGATTTTCTCGGTATAAACCACCTAACAAGTTTCTATAATATCTCATCATCTCTGATTAAATAAAATGAAGCAACTTTCCAATCAATAAGCTCATTAGGCGATGGCCTGCAAGATACAAATGTAACCTCGCCCCAGTCATCTAAGTAAACATCAAATGATTGTTCCGGTATCTTATATTTTTCTATTTTTTCTATGGAATCACTTTCATCCAAATTTTCTTCTTCCTCATTTATTTGTATAATTTCTTCATATTTTGATTCATTTGCATATGCTTCCTGCAACGCTGTTCCTTCTGTTTCACCTTCACTATTTGTTTCTGTCGTTGCACCTATTTCATTTTCTGTTTCACAACATCCTGTCAAGCAAAGAACACATAACCATACTGGTAATATTTTAATATACTTCATTTCGCTATACCCTCCGTTTTCTTTATCTTCGCATACACAATGCTACAATCAAATCTGTATTATTCACACCAAA
>ULSU01060052.1_pt1 | contig 16539 bp, 10 predicted proteins | sample 1956941 | NCBI WGS metagenome assembly ULSU01 (sample SAMEA4835715, study PRJEB28245) | human gut metagenome | biome: gut microbiome; material: fecal sample | place: Denmark | collected 2008
CGCCATAGCAGCGCTAAGCATATTGTTCATACTCTGGCTTTTCGGTAAGCTTTTTTGAGCCATAGACAAATAAATACGGAGGGCGAAACAGCATCACGGCTTCGCCCTCCTATGTTTTAGTATCCGGGTATCGGAGGCTATTGCTTCGTGTCCCGGGGTCAGCAATTGTAGTCTACACAGGCGCGCAATTCCTTATGACCGGCCAGAAGTCCGGCGGCAGCAACATGTGCCGGATGCTTGGCGTAAATCTCGACGTCAGCCATGGTCGGTACTATTGCTGTCAGTACTACGTCCCAGTCCTCTCCGGGATTTTCGTTAAGGCCGACTTCGATGGATTGGAGTACTTCGATTTGAGCCGGAAGGTCGCGTAGTGCCTGCGCAAATTTTTCGGCCACGGCGCGGCGAGTGGCTGCATCGCCCGTGAGCTTGAACATTACAATGTGTTTAACCATAAAATATTATATTTAGTTGATTATGAATTAATATGATGCTATGTGTAAGGCAAGTCCGCCATCGCTGCGGATGTCGCGGTATGGGATGCCCGCCGAGTCCATAAAAGCTACAAAGCGACGTCGGCGCGTATAGTGCACAGATGTACCGATGACAATCGTGTCCGCATGGAGTGCCACCTTTTTGATGTCTCCCTTGAAGCCTCGGCACACCAAAGCATATTCGCATCGCTCACTCGGCGAAGCAAGCGAATCGCTATTGACCAGTAGGAAGCGATGCTTTCCGCATGTGAGTATGTCGCCCGAGCGCTTGAACTCGTGGCGTGTAAAGTTGCCCGAGAGCAAAACCAATTCGGCATTTGTTGTGCGTCGTAGCAGCATGTCGCGGTAGCGCTGCTGTCTCAATGTGCGGATATTGGCCGCATTGATGCCGGTCGCGTCCGTAATAAGGTATACGCTGTCCGCATCGGCCAGCAGCATGTCTGTCGAAGTTCCTCCGGAGAGGATATAGGCGTCTATCGACACCCGGCTGCGGTCAAATGATGACGAAAGCGCAATGAATATGCATGTACAGCATAACATGCTGATACGCATGATGCTGCGCGGTCGATATAAGAAAAAGAAGAAAGCTGCTACGGCCGCCAGGCAGCAGAATATCGTCAGCATCGACGGGTATGTATGCACCACTCCGCTGTCGCCGCCGAAAGTCTTGGCCGAGAATTCGATGAATGCGTACAGTCGGTCGCACGCATATGCCAAAGCCCCATGTCCTATGCCTGTCATCGTGGCTATGGCCAGCAGTACGCCGCAAAACATCATGGGCGCTATCGCTATGGAAGCCAATATGTTGGCCGGAAGGAAGTATAATGGGAATGTGTGGAAGTATGCCATTGCCGGGATGGCCGTGGCTGCCATGGCCGCCATGGGTACAATGACTATGCGGAGAGCTTTTTTGACCCATGTCCGCCGTATTCGGTAAGCATTGACGGTGCGTAGTGCTATGGTGATGCCTAATACGGCGCAAACGGACATTTGAAATCCGGGAGCAAACAACCATAGCGGATTTATAACCAGCCATAAGAATATGGCTACGCAAAGGCTGTTGTATACGTTGGCCCGGCGCTGAAATATGGCGGATACGCATAATACGGCCACCATGCAGGCTGCGCGTACCACAGATGGTGTCATTCCGGCAAAGGCTGCGTAAGCAAACGAAGCCGCGATAATCAAGATGTAAAAAATCCGGTAACCATATCTCGAAGGACGCATCCACGAAAGACAGACGGTGATAAACATGATGATTATTCCGATGTGTAATCCACTGAGCGCCAGCAGATGCGCCAGTCCTGATGTACGGAAAGCCTCGTCCGTGTCCGGCTGCAAATATGAGTCGTCGCCTACGATGACCGCCGTGAGAAAGGCGGAAGCATCGCTGCCCGCGCCCGAATCGATGATGGCGTTGGTGGTTGCGGCGCGTGCCTTGTCCAAGATATTGCTTAATGTATTCTCCGAGGCTTTGCTTATCGGATACATTTCCTCTTTTGTCAACCATAAAACAGAATTGACACCCTGCAGGTACAGGTATCTGTTGTAATCGGCTGCATCCGGGACGATGTCCTTGGCGCGAGCATCGCGTAATATGCCTGTTGCACTCACTATATCTCCCGGCCGATAGGTGTATATACCGTTGTCGTACAGCACGGTTCGGAACTTCTCGGCGTAAATCTTGCGCTTTGTGTCGCTCTTTCTGTCTGCGGATGCCTTGGACGGCATTGATGTCTCTATATTTTCAGCACCGGTCTTTGCTTTTGCTTTTGTCGTTGTCTTTGCATTATTCTTTGTCTTAGTGTCCTTTGCCTCGGTACATTGCGACACTTCAATGACATATCGAGTGCGGTCTGTTCCCGGTTCGGCTTTGAGGACTTCGCCGATGATATTGACCTTTGTGCCATCGAGGGAGGGCGGCAGCGGATCGGGCAGCGCCGACTCGCCGCATATATATCCCGTCATCGCCAGTCCAATAGCCAAGGAGGGCAAAGTTCGGCCTAATGCAGCAAAAACCACGGTGGCCACGGCCGGAATTATGATGCCCCATATAGGCATAGGCATATACCGAGCTATGGCAATGCCTATTGCGAAAGCTACAGCCGGGATTAAGGCAGGATGCGCCATGCATCGTTCGTGCAGGGACTGTGACCGGAGGCGCATTGTCTTCTAATAATGAGAATAGGGGCGCTTAGCGTTATGCAGCATTGTTCGGGGCGAGAGCCGCTGTCAGATGGAACGATGCCACATTTCCCAAGACGCAAAGGCTTGCAGCAGCAGCATCTCGAGGCCGTTTTTGACTGTGGCTCCTTGTTCGGCGCATCGTTGCATGAACATGGTGACGTCCGGATTGTAAAGCAAGTCGAAGCATACGTGGTTTTTGGTGACCAACCGGTACGGAATATCGGGACATGCATCTACAAGCGGATACATGCCCAGCGGCGTTGTATTGACAATGACCGTGTGGGATGCCATTATAACATCGTCGAGGTCCGCATAAGTGATTACGCCCGGTCGGGGTGAGCGAGACACGAGCGTTCCGGAGATTCCGAGCTGAGACAGTCCGGCCATAACGGCGTGCGAAGCGCCGCCCGTGCCAAGCACCAGGGCGTGAGTGTGGTTTTTGCCCGACAGCAGCGGCGATATAGAGTCTGTAAAGCCGATAATGTCGCTATTGAAGCCTTTTAGATGGACGTGTCCGGCCGCATTGCGGGAGACGCGTATGACATTTACGGCGCCGATTTTGCGCGCTGTAGGGTCGATTTCGTCCAAATATGGGATGACGGCCTGCTTGTAAGGAATGGTGACATTGAGTCCGCGTAAAGCCGGGTGCGTAGCTATGATTTCGGCTAAATCAGTGATAGACGGGATTTCGAAATTGAGGTATTCGGCATCTATGCCCTCACTGGCAAATTTGTTGTTGAAATATCCCTGCGAAAACGAGTGCCCGAGGGGGTAGCCGATAAGTCCGTACAATTCTTTTTCCGAAGATGCCATAAATGTCGTTGTTGGTTATGTCTCGAACAAATTTACATAAAAATCGGGAGATTATACACCGACAGAATAAAAAGATATGTATAAATCGCGGAAAAAGCATCATTGTGCATGCTTTTTCCGCGATTTGAAGCGGTAAATATGTCGGCCGGGCCGATTACATGTCGTCTTTTGGCGCGCGTTTGAGCGTCAGCAGAGTCTTGCCCTTTCGGTCGATGAGCAGGGCCTTGTCGCTACCGCCGCGTATGGCTGTGGCGGTTTGTTCAAGCGCTACAAGCATCTTGCGTTCGCGGTCGCTGTTGGGGCAAGACATGCGAGTAACGCCCATATTTGTGAAATTGATGGAATTGGCCGTTGCCGGATCCATGGAGATGTTTCCGTTAAAGTAGTTGCATCCCGAATTTCCGTGGATTTTTTTCGCGGATATGTCAAAGAAGATGTTGACGCCTTCATCGTCCACTGTCTCGTTGCCTATTTTGACCACAACCCATTCGCCGTTCAGAAAGTCCATGTTGTGGCGACGCAGCGTCAGCAGCTTATGTCCTGTTCCGTCGCTGAGGTACATATAGGACTCGTTGCCTATATCCTTGATGGAGACGTGGATTTTTTCGCCTTCGCGCAATGCGTAATTGATTTCACCGTCATATGATATGTCGGGGCATAGGCGCTGGGTACACAGCACTTGCGACAGGATGATGGTCGAGCCTTCGACGCGGTAGTCGCCGTTGATGATATTGCAGCCGTTGAAAGCATAGAAGCGTAATTCGGCCGGCGAAAAGTTGATGTATGGCATGTCCTCGTCTTGGCGGATGTCTGTGGTGCCTACTTTGATTATAGTCCATTCGCCGATGAGTGATTTTCCGATATCCTCGCCCGGTGCTACGGCCGAGGGCTGTCGGGTTACAATCTCGTTGGCGGGAGCGGAAGGCCGGCTTGCGGCAGAGCATCCGCTCAGTGTTGTCGAAACCGCGATAGCGGCGAAGAAGTATTTGATGGTGTTCATAATCATATTATTATGCCGTGTGAAAGTTGTTGTATCGTATGTATTTGTCGTGTACTTATCGGTAATGTCCGGCGCAATGTCCGCGCCGAGTTCTTGGCGCTCTGCGCTCGCGATGTATCTGTTGGACTAAGCCAGGGTGCAAAGGTTTAACGCCTTGCCGTGGGTGTATTGTTCGGCATCGGCTGCGATTTTTCGGCCGCCTTGGTCGTGTACAGCTTTAATGGTCCGGTGAAGGCGCGCATGCTCTTGACCGCAACGGGTGGTGCAAGCCGCGTCACTATCGGGATGTCGGTGTGAGCACGCACAGTGTCCGCCTTGGAGGTGACGATGTATGCGGCATCGTCGCGCAGCACCGGTATCGCTTGTGGCAGTTCGTTGGGGTTGAGGCGATAAAATACTGCGCCTTTTTCCACCAACTGCGCCATCTGTAGCCATCCGTAATTGGTGCGCACGGGCCATAGCAGAGCCAAGGCAATGTAATAGGTGACCCATACGGTGGCTGCCGAGCGAGATGTGCTGTCGTCCAAGGCCGCAATCAGCGCTCCCGGCAGCAGCATCGCCAAAGGCAGCAGCGGGAAGGCGTAGCGTGCCTGGTGAAGCACCGAGGCATAGTCGGTGAGGAATATGGCAACAATTGCGCCGAGCGCCAGCCAAAGCACTACGGCATAGCGTTTGAGCTGCCCGAGTCGCTTTTTCCACGCCAATATGCCGAGGACGGCGGCGCAGGCTATGGTACCGGTCCATGTCAGTGTGTCCGAGCCGAGCCATAGGGTTACGCGCTGTAAGGAGGCGCCGCCGTTGGCAAAACTGCCTCGCGTATGTACTGTCGGATGCAGCAGAAAATTGAAAAATCCCGTGTAAATCACCCAGCACATAGCCACGGCTGTGACGGCGCACAGTGCCATTCGGCCGATGTCTGAATATCGTCTGCGGCGTGCGGCAGCCACCGGCAGTCCCAAACCGACAAAGGCCACGTATATCGCATTGAGATACCCGGTGCTGAGCGCTCCGCAGATGGTAATTGTGAGAGCTGCGTACAGTTTGAAGCCTATAGGCTTGTCTTTGAGTCGGATACATATCTTCACGGCACACAAGGCCAGCAGCGTCAGCCACATTTGTGCCATTTGGTACTCGCGCACAAACATTGTGTCGAAGACTGCAGTGCGCGTGGCCATGGCGGCAGTGATTATGGCCAAAGTCAGCCACCATCGCTCGCGACCGAAAACGAGTATGCCTATGCGCCACATAGCCAGGAAGGCCACGACCATGAAGATGATATTTAGCCATCCGCCGGCGCGGGCCACAGCTTGGGCGTCCCATCCGTCGTCCAGCGGTTCCAGCGCCACGCGCAATGCCATGTAGTACATCGAGGCGTGCGGGATGTCATAGTTGTTGGAGTGTAGCGATGCAAGGTCTTCGCCGAGGCTGTGTTCGCGAGTCAGCACTTCCTTGAGCTGCGCCCCGGTGTACGATCCTTCGGGCAGGGCTTGGACATAGGCCCGGTTGTGGCGTGACAGCATCACCGAAAAAACTTCGTCGGAATGCAGCTGCGTGCGCCCGTATATGGCCGCAAGCCGTATGCCCACCAGCAGGACAAGGCAGGCGGCAAGGGCTATGGCCGGGAGATGTCGTCGCAATAGGTCCTTCATGTTTGTGGATGGTTTTTTTCTTGACTTCTGTGAATGTACTATTTCTTGGCTTGGTCTTGGTCGGAGAAGCGGTCGGGGAAGGCGATGTCTTTCTTTGGCCGTACGTACGCACGTACAATAAAGATTATGCCTGCGATGATGAACGGTATGCTTAGGCATTGTCCCATGTTCAGGGTCATATTTTCCTCGAAAGATACTTGGACGTTCTTGACAAATTCGATAAGGAAGCGGCAGGAGAAAAGCACCGTCAGAAATACGCCGAAAATCAGTCCCGGGCGACGTTCGGCATTGCGCCGCCAGTACATCCACATCAGCAGGCCGAATAGCGCCAGATAGCAGAGCGATTCGTAGATTTGTGTCGGGTGGCAGGGTATGCCTTTGTACTCATGGCCGTTCACAAAGATAAAGCCCCAAGGCAGATCGGTGGGATGGCCGTAGATTTCGCTGTTCATCAGATTGCCGAAACGAATCAAGGCACCTACCAGCGCAATGGGTATCACCAGGCGGTCAAAAGTCCATAGCGGGCTGCGCTTTGTCGTAATCCATGAAAACAGCAGTACTGCAATGATGATGCCTATTGCGCCTCCGTGGCTGGCCAGTCCGCCCTCCCATATCGAAAGAATATGTTCGGGATGTTGCGAGTACCAGTCCCACTCGTAGAAAAACACGTGCCCCAAGCGTGCGCCCAGAACGGTGCCGGCAACGGTCCACAGGAGTATCGAACCCATCCAGCGCTCCGGAGCGCCCTCGTGGCGGAACATGCGGTAAAGAATACTGTACCCGATCAGAAAACCGATGGCAAACATCAGGCCGTACCAGCGCACAGTTACAAAAGAATCTATGATTATGGGATCTGCGTCCCAGGTGATAAAGTCGAGAATCATTGTATGTCGTTAGGCTGAAATGTATTGTCTTCCGGTTTTGCGTTTTTGTCCTTGAACCGTGCAAACCATTGTCGGGTAACGCGGTGGACGCGTCGGTTGAGCGCCAGCAGCGTGAACATTGTCGGCAGCGCCATCATGGCGTAGAACAGGTCGCACATGCCCACGGCGGCCTCAAGCGGCACCACGGCAAAGACTACCAGCGAAGCCAGGAAGGCGTAGGTATAGTAGCGGGCCTTGCGCTCGCCAAAGAGATATGCGGCACAGCTTGTGCCGTAGTAGCTGTAGCTGAACATCGAGGAGAGGGCAAAGCATATCACCACAAACATCAGCATATATGCACCGCCCGGAATTGCTCGGCCGAAGGCGTCCATGGCTATGGCAAGACCCTTGATACCTTCGATGCTTTGGATGTCCGGGACACATATCAGCAGAGCCGTGGCTGTGAGCGTGCACACCAGACCGGAGTCTATGGCCGGGCCGAGCATGGCGATAAGTCCTTCGCGCACGGGATTGGTATTGCGGCTGGCGCCGTGCATGATAGAAGCTGTACCGATGCCTGCATCGTTGACCAATGCGGCGCGGCGTGCACCTATAATTGCGATTCCGGCGAGAGCTCCGAATCCTGCTTGCAGGTTGAAGGCCTCATGGAATATCGAGGCAAAGACATCGGGGACGCGGCCTAAATTGGTGCATATTATATATAGTACCATCACAAAATACACGCCCACCATAAATGGGACCATGACCGAGGCTACGCGCGCGATGCGCCTGATGCCGCGCAATACCACCAAGGCGACAATCACGGCCACCAATATGCCGAAAAGCAGTTTGAAAGCCTGGATGTGCGTCAGCGATGTCACCGAAGATACGGCGGCCAGCAGGCTGCTGCTTTCGATCCATTGGGGTGTGGTGAATGTCGCCGTGACGGCTTCGGTCAACTGATTGGCGTTCATAATGCACAGGGTGCCGAACATGCCGGCAATGGCAAAGAATGTCGCCAAAGGCCGCCATCTGTGTCCCAGACCCTCCTCGATGATGTACATCATACCTCCGCGCGGACGTCCCGAAGGGTTTTGGCCGCGGTACATCACCGCCAAAGCCCCCTCATGGTACTTGGTGGACATCCCGACGATTGCGCTGACCCACATCCAAAATATGGCGCCGGGTCCGCCCATGACCAAGGCTATGGCCACGCCGGCGATATTGCCCAGTCCGACTGTGGCGGCGACAACAGACAGAAGTGCCTGTACGGATGAAATTTGGCCGGCTTGGCGCTCGGCGTTGCCCGGACGGCGGCGCAACTCGGCCAGCGATGCCGGAAGTCGGCGCAGCGATACCGCGCCCGAACTGATAAACAGGTATAGTCCGCCGCCTATGAGCAGGAAAAATAGCGGATAACCGCATATCCAATCGGCCACAGTGACTATGTATTGTCCTAATGTGTCAAGCATTTACGATGATATTGGTGCGGACACACATCGTGCGCCGCTGTTTACAAGAGTACAAAATTACACAAAAATGCCGACAATCCGCTTCCATAAGCCAAACATTCGCCCGAATCGGCGGCGAACGGCCTCGAACGGCCTCATATCGCAGGTGAGATCGCAGGTGAGAGCCGGCGGCTGTTGCCTTTTCGGAGAAAAAACGCTATCTTTGCAGCAAATATGGCCTTACGCGCCGAAACGGGCGCGCCGGGCTTTCATCCCAACGAATTATGACCGAAAACGACGATACCATCCAACCCCGGGAGACTGACGGTGCTTCCGATACCGCAAATGCCGGTGCTGCCGAGGCAGACACCGGCGATACAGCCATGGACAAAAATGCCGAAACAAAAGATGCCGACGATTTTGACATCGCCGATGAAGAAGACTCCGAGGCTGCTGCAAGTGGAAACATTCGCGACTTGGACGACATCACCGCAGCGTCCATCATCGAGGGTGACGCGCTGACCCATCATTTGCGCGGCATGTACCGATGCTGGTTTCTCGAGTATGCTTCATACGTGATACTCGAGCGTGCCGTGCCGCATATTCAGGACGGCCTCAAGCCCGTGCAGCGCCGTATACTCCACTCGATGAAGACTCTCGATGACGGTCGTTTCAATAAGGTGGCCAATATTGTCGGTAATACCATGCAGTATCACCCGCATGGTGATGCGTCCATCAAGGATGCACTCGTGCAGTTAGGACAAAAAGAACTGTTGGTGGAGACTCAAGGTAACTGGGGTAATATTCTCACCGGCGCCAGAGCCGCCGCCGGCCGATACATCGAAGCACGCCTGTCGCCTTTTGCACTCGAGACGTTATATGACGATAAGGTCACCGATTGGACTATGAGCTATGACGGCCGTAAAAAAGAGCCGGTGACCCTGCCCACCAAGTTTCCGCTGCTGCTGGCTCAGGGTGCCGAAGGTATCGCCGTGGGCCTGTCGTCGCGTATAATGCCGCACAATTTCAATGAAATCATTGATGCCGCTGTGGCATACTTGCGCGGCGAGGACTTCGAGTTGTATCCCGACTTCCCCACCGGCGGAATGTTGGATGTCAGCAAATACAATGACGGACGCCGCGGCGGACGCATACGCATACGTGCCAAAATCGAGAAGGTAGACAATAAAACCATAGCCATCACCGAGATACCTTACGGCAAGACCACAGGTACGGTCATAGACTCGATACTCAGCGCCTTCGAAAAGGGCAAAATCAAGATACGCAAAGTTGAGGACCACACTGCCCAAGAGGCACGCATACTGGTATACCTGCAACCCGGCACATCGTCCGACAAGACTATAGATGCGCTATATGCTTTCAGCTTTTGCGAAGTCAGTGTCTCGCCCAACTGTTGCGTTATCGAGGATCGTCACCCACGGTTCCTCGGCGTCAGCGACGTGTTGCGCTACAGTGTAGACCATACGCGACAAATTCTGTTGCGCGAGCTTCAAATCGAATTGGACGAAGTCAATGAGGCCCTGTATTTTGCATCGCTCGAAAAATACTTTATCGAGAAACGCATATACAAGGACAAAGAATACGAGCAGGCTCCCGATCTGGATGCAGCCGTGGCGCATATCGACAAGCGTTTGGAACCGCTCAAGGCCAAGTTGATACGCGAGGTTACGCGTGACGATATTGTCAAGCTGTTGGAAATCAAGATGCGTCGTATTTTACGCTTCAACGCCGACGAGGCCGACCGCCGTATCGCCAATTACCTCGATCGTATCAGTCGCATCAACGACCGCATAGAACATCTTACGCAATACACCATCGAATGGTTTGAACGCCTCAAAGAAAAATACGGTCAAGCCTATCCGCGTCGCACCCAGCTGCGCAATTTCGATACCATAGAAGCGGCCACCGTGGCCGAGGCCAATGAGCGCTTGTACATCAACCGCAAGGAGGGCTTCATAGGTACGGCGCTGAAAAATGACGAATTTGTATGCAACTGCTCATCGCTGGATGATGTCATCATATTCTACAAAGACGGCCGTTACAAGGTGGTACGCGTAAGTGATAAATTGTCGGTAGGCACCAATATCCTGTATCTTGCCGTATTTAAGCGCAAGGACGAGCGCACTATCTACAATGTCATCTATCAGGACGGCCGCGGCGGTGCCTATTACATGAAACGCTTTGCCGTCATGGGCTTGAAGCGCGATACCGAGTACAATCTGACCAAGGGCAAGGACGGCTCGCGTGTTGTCTGGTTCAGTGCCAATGCTAACGGCGAGGCCGAGGTTGTAAAAGTCACCCTCAAACCGCGTCCGCGACTGAAGACGTTGCAATTTGACGTCGATTTCAGCAAATTGGCTGTCAAGGGGCGTGCCTCCGGAGGCAACTTGGTGACCCGAAACGAAGTACACCGCTTCTCGCTCAAGGAGAAGGGCACAAGTACCTTGGGCGGCCGCCAAGTATGGTTTGACCGGGATGTCCTGCGCCTCAATTATGACGGTCGCGGCCGATACCTCGGCGAATTCCAAGGTACGGATCTCATTCTTGTCATACTGAAAAACGGCGAATACTATACCGGCGACTTTAATGTCACCAACCACTACGAAGACAATATCTTGCGCATCGAAAAATTCAACAGCCACAAGGTGTGGACGGCGATACTCAACGATGCCGACCAAGGCTATCCATATCTCAAGCGTTTCACCTTCGAGGCCTCGACACGCCATCAGCGTTTTGTGGGCGCAGACGACAAGTCGCAATTGATAGCGCTGAGCGACCACTTGGGCGCCCGTTTCCGCATCACCTTCGGTACTCCGGACGACTTCCGTGACCCCATGGTAGTGGATGTACCCGAATTCATCGCCGTCAAGTCTTTCAAGGCACGTGGCAAACGACTGACCACGTGGAATGTGGCTGCTGTGGAAGAACTCGAGCCGCGTGAAATGCCCGAGGAAAGCTACGATGACACGCCCGAGGAAGAAGATGTTCCCGAAGTCGAAATCGAGCCCGAACGCAGTGACGATGAAATCAGAGACGAAATCAATGGTCAACAGCGTATGTTCTAAAATCGTAGCCGTTGCCGCGCTACTATGTACACTGCCTGCTGTGGCCATGTCCCCCGGCATAGCCATAGCTGACACAGTGCCCGTTGTGATGCGACCCGTGACATCTTCATATGGCATCGAGGTAGGCAGTGCTCACCTCGCCGACACCTATCTTACGCCGCTGCATTATGACGGATGGCATAGCGCCGTCTCGTATAGTCGTACACAGGCCATGGGTTTTGACCCGGAGCGGTGGAGCATGCGATTGACTCTTGGCGGCACTGTAGACCATACGCAGAATCCGGCACGCAATGCCACGATGTGGAACTTTGACTTCGAGGCCTCGTGGGGAATGACCCGGCGCTTCCTAATCACAGATGCAGTCAGCGCCGGCATAGGTGGCTATACAGCCCTCAATGCCGGAGCCTTGTACTTGGGACGCAACGGCAACAATCCTGCGGCAGCCAAGGGCGCATGGGTGGTAGGCGTCAGTGGCGCTGCGACTTATCCTATGCGCGTAGGCCGCCTTCCCGTTACTTGGGGCCTTATGGCTGCCATGCCTCTGACCGGAGCGTTCTTCTCGCCGCAATACGGGCAGTTGTATTACGAAATATACCTCGGAGACCGCCGAGGACTGGCACATGTGGCGTGGCCGGGCAACTACCGACGCATTGACGCGCGCGCATGGGCCGACTTGCATTTCGGAGGCACGACACTGCGTCTGGGCTACCACTTCGACTTGCGTTCGACACGAGCCAATGACATCACGACGCGTAGTGTCACTCATGCTTTCAGTGTCGCCGTAGTCACCCGCTGGCTATCCGTACCCATGACTTCAACGACTACTGCTCCGGGGACTCGCATTGTTGCCGCAAGCTATTGAGATACACAATATTATATAGAGACATCTCCGAACCAAGAGCGTATACCTAATCGACAGATATGACCGCTATTAGCACAAAGATACATACAGCGTGTTGTGCGCTGATTTGCGCAATTCTGACCCTCGGTTTCATGGCTTGCCACAGTATCGAGGAAGAAGATAATACAATCATGGGCAATTTTGACGCACTATGGAATATTTTGGATCGGCATTACTGCTTCTTTGACCGGAAAGGCGTGGACTGGGACGAGGTGTATCGCCGCTATCGTCCGCAAGCTAAGGCGTGCCGCACGGCGCAGCAGCTTTTCGATGTATGCGCTCGTATGCTGGACGAGTTGCGCGACGGCCATGTCAATTTGTCGGCCTCGTTCAACACTTCGTACTATCGCAAGTGGTGGAGCGACTATCCGCAAAATTACGACGAGCGCCTTGTGCTCGAACATTACTTGAACTTTGATTATCGCCAAGCCGGAGCGTTGACTTACGCCATGCTGCCCCAGCGTATAGGATATGTCTCGTATCGTAGTTTCAGCAGCACCATCGGCGAGGGCAATCTTGACGCCGTATTATCGTACTTCGAGATAGCTCAGGGCCTGATTATTGACGTGCGTGACAACGGTGGTGGCAATATGACCAATGTCGAAACCCTTGTACGGCGCTTTATCACGGGACGTACCCTTGCCGGATACACTGTACATAAGACCGGGCCGGGGCATGGCGACTTTGCCGAACCTTACGCCTATTATTATGATGCAGCCGATGCCGGACGCGTGCGGTGGCTCAAACCCGTAGTGGTGCTGTGTAACCGCTCTACCTTCAGCGCCGCCAATAACTTTGTGTCCGTGATGCGCCTTTTGCCGACGGTCACCATTGTAGGGGCCACCACCGGTGGTGGCAGCGGAATGCCGATGTCGTCCGAGCTGCCGTGTGGTTGGAGTATACGCTTCTCGGCATGTTCGTTCCTGGATGCGCAAGGCAACAGCACCGAAGCCGGGGTCAATCCCTCGCAGGGATGCGCTGTCGACCTTGATCCGGCACAAGCCGCCATGGGACATGACTCCATGCTCGACAAGGCTATTGCCGTCATACAATCCAAGTGATTGAGTAATAGCTATAATAGCTATCATGGCCATAATGGCCATAACTACTGTTATAGCTATCATAGAAACAATGGCTATGAAAGGTTATGACAGCCCTTGTTTGCGGCCTTTTCAGTCGAAGATGTTGTTCTTGATTTTTTTAGCGAGTAAGTCGCGGTGATAACGTGCCTCGGACGATGCGAGGTATTCGCGCAGGCATGTTACATGTCGGTGTCCGTGCATATCTGTGCCCAGGAAGTCCACCATACCGGCTTTGGCCAATGCCTCGGCCATTTTTTTCTCCTGTTTGCCGTAGTATCCGGCCAGCGACAACACATTGACTTGGAAAAGAAGGTTGCGGTGCAACTCTTTGTAGCGGTTGCCGCGTGCATGGTAGTATAGGTAGCGCTCCGGGTGCGCGAGTATGGGCTTGTATCCGCGTACCTGTAAGTCAAACACTAATTGCTCGATGTTCCACGGCTCTTGAATGAAGGAGTTTTCGATAAGCAGATAATTGTCGGGGAAGGGCATGAGTATGCCTTGTTCGATATGCCGTTGTAGCAATTCGTCGATACGATATTCGGCCGAATGGTCGAGGCGTACATTTACGCCGTCACGTGTCAGTACATCCTTGAGAGCTTGAATCGGGCCTGCAAGTGTCTGAGGATTGTTCTCGAAGGTGGCTTGCGTGACGTGTGGTGTCGCGATGATATGGCGTATACCCATATCGTACATCGCCGCCACCAATTCGGAGGAGGTATCCGCGTCCGGCGAACCATCGTCCACTCCGGGGACTATATGACAGTGCGTATCGGTTGAAAACCAAAGACTTATGGGTTCTGATGACTTCTTGAAAATATTAAACATTTTCGAAAGGGTGTTATTGGACTGCAAAAATAGTCATTTTTAGCGAAAATATTTAGAGAAAAAATTCTGCATATCAAATATTTTCTGTTAACTTTGCGGTGTCGGGAGGACAAAGTGTCTTGATCGGACCTTATCCATACGGTAATCAAGGGTCGCTACATGACAAAACGTCATCTCGAAACATCATTTAGATGATAATGACAAACATTATCCAATACCATATTACCCTCACAAAAACCATTAACCATAAATTATGGAAAAGCGTAAACTGAAAATCCGTGACCTCACGCTCCGTGACGGCCAACAATCCCTGTTCGCCACCCGTTTGAGCCAGTCCGAAATCGACAAACTGCTGCCGTTGTACGAGAATGCCGGCTTCTACATCATGGAAGTATGGGGCGGTGCCGTACCCGACTCGGTGATGCGCTATCTCGACGAATCTCCCTGGGATCGTCTGCGCTCTGTCTCTAATGTCATGAAGGGCAAGTCGAAGCTGTCGGCTCTGTCTCGCGGTCGCAACCTCTTTGGCTATGTGCCTTATCCCGACTATGTGCTCGAAGGCTTCTATAAAGAAGCAATCACCAACGGGTTGGATGTTATGCGTATCTTTGACGCGCTCAATGATATAGACAACGTCAAGGAGTCTATTCGTATGATCAACGCTCTTGGCGGTGTGCCCGACGGAGCCGTATGCTATACTGTAGACCCCAAGGAGGATACACCCGAAGAAGAAGCACCCAAGGGCTTCTTTGCCAAACTGTTCGGTAAAAAAGCTCTGGCAGCTCCCGCTCCTAAGAAGGTTTTCACCGACGAATATTTCGTCGAGAAAGCCAAAGCCATGGAAGCTCTCGGCGCCAAGATTATTACACTCAAGGATATGGCCGGTCTCGTGACGCCATCGCGTGCAGCCTCCATTATATCCAAGCTCAAAGCCAACGTCAAGGTTGAGGTTGACTTCCATACGCATTGCACACCCGGCTACGGCCTTGCATCCTGCATTATGGCCATACTTCACGGTGTCGACATCCTCGATACCAATATCTGGTGGTTCGGCGGCGGTAGCGCTGCTCCGGCTATCGAATTGGTGTATCTCTTCGCCGACAAACTCGGTGTCGAGCTGGACGTAGACATGAAGGCCGTCGGCGAAATTCGCAAAGCATTGCGCGGTGCACGTCAGAGCCTCGCAGCATACGACCTGAATAAAGACAACTTCCCTCGCGAATTCGATCCCCTCACCGACAAAGTTCCCGCCGAAGTCGAGGCACAAATCGATGCAGCTGTTGCAGCCGCCAAGGCAGGCAACGAAGAAGCGCTGCTCGATGCATGCCACGCCATCGAGAAATATTTCGGCTTCCCCAAACCCAACGAATTGGTGAAGAATGCCGAAGTTCCCGGCGGTATGTACTCCAATATGGTGGCTCAGCTGAAGTCGCTCAAAGCCGAAGATGTTCTCGAAGACGCTATGCGCCTGATACCTATGGTACGCCGCGATGCCGGTTTGGTGCCTCTGGTTACGCCCACCAGCCAGATTGTAGGCAGCCAGGCAGTGATGGTGGCCATCGACCGCCGCAAGGGTAATCCCGACTACACCACCAAGTCCAACCAGTTCATATCGCTGGTTAAGGGCGAATACGGTCATACTCCCGTGCCGGTAGATCCCGCTTTCCGCGAGAAAATCACCGGCGATGCCACCGAGTACGCATACGATACCTCCAAGTACAAAGAACCTGAAAATCCCGCTTTGGCCGATTGTGGCGGCGCTAAGCTTGCCTCGAATACCGAGGAGAAACTGTTGCTCGAATTGCTGCCCAATGTGGCTCTGCCATTCTTGAAGAAACGTCGTGCTGCCGAATACGCCGCCGCCAAGGCTGCCGCTGCTGCCGCTCCCGCTGCTGCCGAGGCTGAAGCTGCTCCTGTCGCAGCCGAAGAGCCTATCACCGGTCCCGTAGTCAAGGCTCCCATGCCCGGACGCATCATCAGCATTGACGTGGCCGCCGGCGACAAGGTGACCAAGGGCAAGACCCTCTTGGTTTACGAGGCCATGAAGATGGAGAACGATGTTACCGCCGACCGCGACTGCACCGTTAAGCGCGTGTTTGTAGCTCCCGGCGACCAAATCGGCAACGATACTGTCCTCATCGAATTCGCTGACTGATAACGACAATACACGGCTTTTAGCCGTCACATAAAG
>ULSU01028059.1_pt1 | contig 16479 bp, 7 predicted proteins | sample 1956941 | NCBI WGS metagenome assembly ULSU01 (sample SAMEA4835715, study PRJEB28245) | human gut metagenome | biome: gut microbiome; material: fecal sample | place: Denmark | collected 2008
TTTATTGCTTTCTGCTTGTGATATGTCCACCCTTTTTATGCTGCAAACTTTTCTGCCGTCAAGACGGAGGGATTGCCTCCCGTTGCACTGAATATTGCTACCTTCACAACCATTGCAAAAGGACAACACACCCTCGCTCCGTACTAAACTTGCCTCGCCAAAGGTGAACTTCTGTTGCTCGGTCAAGCCGAGCCAACTACAGTGGGGATTGTAGTTGCTTAGAAGTTGTTTCCCTAATCGCTTTGGTTCTTGTTCTTTCCCTCGTTAATATTGACAAGTGCATCGATTTGAATAGCGAACCCGAGAAGTGCTGTCCGACAAAAAGAACTATCGGTAGCTTGCTATCATAGATAAATACTAAAAGATATAACAGAAGCACATTAAACAAAAGACTATTTATACAAGCAAAACGGAGCATATCTGCCTGATATGCTCCGTTTGCTGTTATTGTACTATTAGTTTGTGTTTGTCACAGCGGCAAGTCTTGTATAGTTGCTGTAGATGACCGTGTCGCCTAAGGTCTTGTATGCTCTTATGCGGAAGGTGTAGGTCGTGCCTGCCTTAAGGTCGCTCACAATAAAGCCTACTGTATTATTTGTGCAGGTTCTTAACACTTCCGTCCATTTGCCGCCCTTGTACTGTTCAACGATATATCCTTCTGCGGAGTTATTCTTTGCCCAGCCTATTATAAGCTCGGATGATGTCGCTGAGATTTTTCTGAAGGATGTAACGTTTGAAACACTTGAGCTTTCCGCTGTTTTAGCGGCAAGTCTTACATAGTCGCTGTAATATGTTGTACCGCCCGAAGCCTTGTATGCTCTTATGCGGAAGGTATAGGTCGAGGAAGCCCTGAGGTCTTTTGCGGTGCAGGATGCGTCCGCTCCGCTGTATATCTCGTTCCACTTACCGCCCTTGTATATTTCGACAGTGTAGCCGTCTGCCTTGTTGTTCTTGTCCCACGCAAGAGTGAGCGAGGAATCGGTTGCGTTTGTGCTTGTGAAGTTTGTGACATTATCAACCGTAATATCATCTGTGACCGCAGAATTGATAACGGTGAGAATAAATGTGTCTGTAGTGCCGTCGCTGAAGTGATATACTATTTCGTATTTGCCGTTATCAAGAGTCTGTGTAAACGGTGTGTTGAGCGTTACCTGACTGCCGTTCCACGAGTAGTCGGTATTGCTGTTAAGCGTTTTGTCACCGCAGGTTATCTTTGATATAGCCTGACCGTTCAGCACGAGCTTTGTAAGTACAGCCGCAGGAGCAGAGCCGTCAAATGTGCCTGTCTTGTCGATAAGGCGTGCACCCTCGGTTTCCTGTTCCTCGTTATAGAAGTATACATCATCGATTATATAAGCGCCTGTGTCGGCGTTACCTCTGCGGCCTGCATAGAATGCGACCTGTACGATACCCGTTGTGTCAAGCGTAGCAGAGGAAGATTGCCAGCTTGGAGCGTTAAATTCTTCAAAAGGTATCTTGATTGTTTTTTCACCGTAGAAATCTACAGCGAATTCTTTTTCAAAATAGTTGTCGTTCTTATCTTTGAACTGAAGCGTAAAGGTGTTGCCGCTGTTGTCGCCGGCAAGGGTTATGCTGACGCCCTTGTACTGTGCAACGTTACGCTGTGAAAGTGCGTGGTTTACGCCGCTGTATCCGTTGGGCAGGCTGACATCATATTCAAAGCGCATCGCTTTGCCGTTAGTGCTGTCCACAAGCGAAACTGTTATGTTGTTTCCGTTTGTATTCGGTGTATATGCACTGCGTAGCTGAGAATCGTCTGTGTAGCTTTCAAAAGTATCTATATTCTCAAGTGCCGATGTATCTGTTACGGTAAGCAGGAATTCACAATCCGCACCCTCATAGAAGTCGAACACGAGCGTTACGTTACCCTCGCCGAGAGATTTTATAAAGCTGTCTGAGAATGTGGCTAAGCCGCCGTTATCGGTATAATCCGTACCTGCCGTGAGATATTTGCCGTTTACCGTTATGCCCCTGAATTCGCTTGTTTTCTTGTCGTAGCCAACATTCACCTGCTTATAGTGACGCAGGTTCTTGTCAACTGTAGCGATATATTTATCGAGCGTCGGTGCGGGAATCGTCACATCGGTTACGTTTACTGTGAACTTCGGGCTGCTGCCTGCCGTGCAGTTAAGCGTGAACACATGGCTTTTAAGCTCCAGTGTTTTAAGATAGCTTGCCTTTATAGTTACGGAGTTGTTGTTTATCGTGAAGTCCTTGCCTTCTGTAAGCGCATTTCCGTCAAGGGTTATACCGCTTATTGCACCCTCCTTCATAGTTGCTGTTACCGTAAGGTCGGTATTGTCAGCTCTGTCGAAGCTCAGCTTGTCGCTTGCTATCGTGTTGACGTTATTCTTTGCCGTCATATTTGCGGCGTGCTTCATGATAAGCTGTCTTGTGCTTTCGGTATCTGTTCCCTCCGGACCGTAAACGGTATACTGGTCATAGTCGGGATAAAGTGCGCCGTCAATGTATGAGGCTATCATCCAGTAGTTTGTGCCTGCATATTCGACCGTATCGTAGACATTACCCTCAAGCACCTCAAACCACTGCTTATACTCGCTGTCACGGATTGTTCTATCTGTAAGACCGAACTCTTCGAGTATAACGGGCTTGCCAAGCTCCGCACAGGTTTCGCCGTGTATCTTAAACCAGAGCAGATCGTCCTGTCCTGTGCCTGTGTGCTTCATTCCCCACTGATCAAGATAAAGATGAGGAGTACCAAAGTCGAGCGTGTCGATCGTCATCAGTTTTTCAAAGTCAACGCCCTCTGCACCGTAAAAGGCATAATTGGATGTAGTATATTCGTTGTAATACCCGTAAGGTTTATTGTAAAAGCCCTCGTCGCCGAGCGATACCATGTGATTCGGATCGATGCTCTTTACATATTCGCTCATTTCCTTTGCCCAGTTATAAAGTATATTGTCCTTACACTGAGCGTCGGTATTGCATCTCGGCTCGTTTGAAAGCTCCCACGCAAATACGGAAGGCTCATCCTTCAGCTTTCTGTTTGTATACGGGTTCGTATGGTTCAGCAGACCGTTGACATAATCCTTATACCAGCCCTTGAGCGTTTCGTTTGTGTAGAAGTCGTCTTTTTTAAGTCCGGTTATGCCAAGCTCCTCTGCCCACTTGACGTATTGACCCATACCGCCGAAAGCATCCCAGTAGTTAGTAAAGGTGATAAGCAGCTTTATACCGTGCTTTTCGGCCTGATATAATGCGTAGTCGAGCTTCTTTATGCCGTCTTCACCGAAGTTTGTTACCGGCTTACCCAGAGCCTTGTCGAAATACTGAAAATATATTCCGTCCTTTTCACCTGGGCCGTCATTGTTGTTTGTAAATACCGGCTTTCCTTCGCTGTCTGTCGTACCTGTCTTGACACCTACATCAAGGTTGCCCCAGACTCTGATAACTTTCAGCCCCATCGCCTCTGCGTCTTTGAATACGCTGTCTACCGCCTCCTGCGATTTGAACGTTAGGTAGTAGCAGTTTGTGCCTGCATAGTAGAACGGACTTCCGTCAAGCATGAATCTTGTTCCCTGCGTATACGCAAATCCGTTCGGAACTCCTGCCGCAGCATCTGTGCTTATTAAAAACACGGATACAGGTAAAGCGGTAAGCGTCATTGCTGTGGCAAGCGCCGTGCTTGCCAGTCTTTTCTTAAAACCTGTCATGATTTCACTCCTTCTGCTATTATTCTGATATAGCCTCCTGGTTTCTTAGCTTAACCTCATAATATCATGCCGCTTCATTTAAAGTCAACAGGTTTAACTAAATTTACTTAACAAAGTCGATTATTTCTGTGAATTTCACAACAGTTAAAAGCGATTTATGTGCATTTAATACAATTTAAAGTAGTATTTACACAAAATTTCGCCAAAGCGGAACTTAAATAACGGTTTGAATGTTCAGTTAACCTGTTTTTTAGTTACTTAATGTAACGTTTCGTGAAACTAACGAAATTTACATTTATAAGTTAAGTTAAAAAGAGGGAAACGGCTGTGTAACAGGCAAAAAAACGAGCGGCGGTTCATAAAACCGTCGCTCGTAAAGCCGTGATATTATTTTGTTGTCTGCACCGTTCTTACATTATCACTGTATATTGTCGAACCGTTTACGGTAAGATATGCTCTTACACGGCAGGTATATGACGTACCTGCCTTAAGATTCGTTATCTGGCAGGAGGTGACTGTGTTTGAGGTGGTTTTTGTTACAAGATTCCATTTCCCACCCTTATAGATCTCTACGATATATCCTGTTGCACAGCTTTTTCTTGCCCACGAAAAACGGATTGATGAGGCTGTGCTGTTTGTCTGCTCCCCAAGCTTTGCAACGGGGTTAAGACCTGTTGTAGCGGTGCTTTTCAGATATTCGCTGAATACGGTTCTGCCGTTTTTTACCTTGTAGCTCTTTATGCGTACAGAATAGGTCGAGCCTTCCGCAAGACCTGTTATCTTACAGGAAAGCTTTGTGTTCGAGGTTGCACACAGCACCTGCTCCCATTTTCCGCCCCTGTAGATTTCTACTGTATATCCGTCGGCTGCAGTGTTCCTGCTCCAGCTGAGAGTTACCTGTGAAGCGGAATCCGCTTTATATGTAAGGCTTGTAACGTTGGGTATACGGGTGTCGGCTGAGAACGTAAGATAATCGCTGAAATATGTGGTTGCGGTTGTCTTTTTGAAGGACTTTATGCGCACTGAATATGTTGCATTTGCCGAAAGCCCTGTTGCTGTGCAGGTAAGGGTTGTGTTGCTTTTTGCGTTTAAAATCTGCGTCCACTTACCGCCCTTGTAAATCTCAACGATATAGCCTGTAGCGGCGGTATTCTTATTCCACGAGAATGTTATTGATGATGCTGTATTGCCGGAAGACTTGAAACCTGTAACGTTTGCTATCTTTGTGTTCACGTCAGCTTCAAGGTATTCGCTGAATGAGTACGCACCGTTTGCAAGGCGGTAGCACTTGATACGGGCTTTATATGTTGAGCCTGCCGCAAGACCCGTTACCTTGCAGGAAAGAGCAGTGTTGTTCTTTGTGGTAAGGACTGTATTCCACTTTCCGCCCTTATAGATTTCAACGACATATCCCGTAGCCGAAGCAACCTTGTTCCACGAAAGTGTAACAGAAGAAACGGTTGATGACTTCGCCGTAAGACCTGAAACACACGCAATTCTTGTAGTTGCCGCAATATTCGTATAATCGCTGTAGACAACGGCACTGCCGGTCTTCTTATACGACTTCATGCGGAATGAATAGCGTGTTTCGGGAGCGAGTGAGGACGCTGTACATTGTAAGGTCGTGTTGCCTGTTGTCTTTAGAATCTGAGTCCATTTTCCGCCCTTGTACTGCTCGACAACATAACCTGTCGCATCGGCATTCTTATCCCATTTGAGCGTTATTGTCCTGCTTGTCGTCTGAGAGGCTGTGAATGTGGTTACATTGGGAAGAACAGTGGTTGCAACGGCTCTGATATAGCCGCCGTACTGAACGGTAGAACCTGACACTTTACGCAGTCTTACACGGAATGTATAGGATGTACCGGGAGTAAGATTTGTGACGGTGAGAGCGCAATTGGCACTGCTGTCGGTCTTAGAAATCCGTACCCATTTGCCGCCCTTGTACTGCTCGACCTCATAGCCGCTGCCATCGGTTGACATTGACCACTCGAGCGTTATGAATTTTGGGTTTTGACGGGTTACTTTGAGGTTCTTGACATAGCCGAGAACGAGAATGTCGGTGTAGTCGGACTTGTAGGAAGAGCCGCAAACCGAGCATTTATGCAGGGTGTAGCCCTTTGCGTCATAGGTCGCATCGACCACGGTATCAACGTATTTATGACCCAACGGATCAAGCTCTCTTGTAAGCACCTTGCCGCAGACCGTGCAGCTGCACCGTTGCTCACCGGGTTTAGTACAGTCGGGATTTTTGGTTGTTTTCCAGGCGGTATAAGTATGGTTTCCTGTGGGGGCAACATATATTACATCTGTCTTTTTATCGCACTTCGAACAGTGGCGTGACTGCGAGCCTTGCTCGGCACAGGTGGGCGCTTTGTCGAGCGTCCATGTCGATGAAAAGCTGTGTCCTGTGGCATAAGTGGTATCTTCGGTTCTGTGGGAATTGCAGACCGTGCAACGGTAAGTTATACTGCCGTCATTTGCACAGGCTTCCGACTTTATTGCATCGACCTTATAGTCGTGATAAAGATTCGACTTCGGAATGGTATAAGTTTTCGACGAACCTGTTGAAAAAGTGACTTTCAGTTCACCGTCACTCTCACAGGTGGGCTTTTTGGTAAATGATCTGCCGGTCAATGTGCCTGATGTATCAACAAGCAGGTTTTGAATTTCGTCACTGCCTGTAAGCTTCTGTGAAATCTCTCCATCGGGGCAGATTACAAGTATGATTTCAGCCCAGTCGAAAGCATCATAGCTGAAAGAGGTCACAGAGGCGGGAATGTTGAGCGAGATCAGCTTTGTGGACTGGAAAGCTCTGGATTCGACAGTGGTAAGTCCGTTACCCTCGATTATTACATTGCGTAAATTTTTGCATGAAGCGAAAGCGGCATAGCTTATCTTCTTGACGGTTGCAGGAATCGTAATATCAACTATATGGTTGTTTCCGCAGAATGCGTCGCCGCCGATAACTTCAACGAAGCTTGGGATTTTTGTCATTGACGAACCTGTGGCGGAAACAAGCGTTTTGCCGTCCTTAGAGTAAAGGTCGCCGTTTATAGCCTGAAAATACTTGTTGTTGCTGTCAACGGTGAATTTAAGGCAGTTGTTGCCTGAAAATACATCGGCGGCTATAGTCTTTACCGAGCTTGAAATAGAAATGCTCTGTATGCGCTTTGTGTAAACGAAAGCGCCACGCTGGATCTCGGTAACGGTATTGGGTATGGTTACCTTTGAAATACCGATACAGCCTCTGGTGAACTCTTTTGCGATTACCTCTATCTTGTGACCGTCGATATATCCGGGGATATTCATAACAGTCTGTGTAGCCTTGTCATAGCCTTTTACCTCATCGTCAAACTGTATCCACGAATAAACGGCGTATTTGTTTTTTGAGATCTCTTTATAAAGGAATCGTGAATTCAACTTCTGTGAAATGAAAGTTTTCTGACCGAGTACGTCGCCGCCGATATAAAGCAGATAAACCGATCCGTCACCGAGCCTTACCGCAGTGGTCGCCATAGATGTGGCTGTTTTCATAGGTATCTCTTCATTTTCACTGTACGCATATCTTGTTTTTGCGGTCAGACCTACCTCGCCCAGCATATAAACGGCGAGTTTTGCACTGGCAGAAGGATTGCCCGAACCGTTCAGCACCATAAGATACGGATCGGAATTGCTCTTGTCGTAAGTGAACGACGCCACATACGCCGCAACCTTATCCATCTTGGAAACGTCCGCAATGCCGTTGGGTATGTTCTTGGCGATATAGTCGGCGATTATCTGCTGTGCCTGCTCACGCTGTGCTTTTGTTGCAGAATCAAAAACGACCTCAATATCTTCCGTTACCACGTCGGATACCTCGGGAACATAGCTGTTTGCCGATACAGCAACAGCCGAGAGCGATACAATAACCGCAACAGACGCTATCACCGCCGGTATTTTCTTGAAAATGTTCATTTCTTCTTATCTCCTGATTTTCCTTATTTTATAACGTCAAACGTTATTTATGACTTTTCTTTTTCCCCTGCACCCCCGCACTGCTGAAACCCTTCCCACTCTGAGCCGTTTCGTAAAAATCGGCTATCAGCTTCATCAGCTTGCCGTCAAGCTCGTAGTAGATCTGCTTATCGACCTTTTCGCTGAACAATTCTCTTCTGTTCTTGTTAGTCCTTTGTTTTTTCGGATAGGTCGTTTCAAAAAGCGTGTCAAGCTGTGCCTTGTACTTTATCGCTCTGTCGCTGTCAAGAGAGTTGTGCCCCTTATTCTTTTCGGTTATAAGAGTGATATTATCGTTTTTTTCAACATTTGCAAGCACGCTGTTTTTAAGGCTTATCGTCTTATCGTCCGTGCTGTGCAGTATAAGGAACTTAGTGCCGTTTGCGGTTGCTTTTGCTATTCCTGCGTGTGCTGTGTAGCCTGCCGCCTTGCCGTATTTCATACGCTCGTACAGCTTTATATAGGCTCTGAGGATATATATCCATCTGCCCATCATAGCAGAGCCTTCTTCAAGCACCATTTCGCTTGTTTGGTCAAATCCGCTCTGTACGAATACCGCCTTTATATCATAAAGATGATAGCAATGCACAGCAGATACCGCATATCCTCCCCAGCTGTGACCGAACAGATACAGCGGAAGCGTGTTTGTCTTTGTGACGTAACTTAACGCCGCATCAAGATCCTCCGCCGACTGAGGAAGCCCACGCAGTGACTTTCCTCCGCTTAAATGACTGCCGCTGTTGTCAAAGGCGAATATCTTGTATCCCCGTCTTGCAAAATACGCTATTTCGGGCAGATAGCTGAGATGTCCGTCAAATATGCCGTGCGAGAAAACTATAAGTCCCCTGAAGCTGTCATAGCTTTCATCGTGGTAGTAAAACCCGGTGTATTTATAGCCTCGCTTTGACGGGAATGTTACCGGCTCGTTTACAAGCCCCTTATAATCGTTAAGGTCGGGCAGATGTGCGGAATCGTATATCTCGAACCGCTTTCCGAAAACGCTCTCATAAAGTATAGCGGACAGCAGAAAGGATATTATCATTATCAGCAGTACAGCGCCGAGAATGATTCCGGCGACCGACAGCACCGAAAGAAAAACCTCCACCTGTTTTCCTCCTTATGCCTTTTTTATACGCTTGCTGTTCTTTTCCCAGTGTTCTATAATTCTTGTCTGACCACGTTCCACCGCAAGAGAATCCGCAGGAACGTTCTTCGTGATAGTCGAGCCTGCCGCAGTAGTCGCATTATCCCCGATAGTAACAGGCGCTATCAAATTTGTGTTACAGCCGATAAATGCGTTGTCGCCTATTGTGGTGCGGTACTTCTTTATACCGTCATAGTTTGCCGTTACACAGCCGCAGCCGAAGTTTACGCCCTTGCCCACATCGCTGTCGCCGACATATGTAAGATGCGCTATGCAGGTGTTTATGCCGATTTCGGAGTTCTTGACCTCTACAAAGTCGCCTATCTTTACACCGCTGTGCAGATGAGTATTCGGGCGCAGATGCACAAACGGACCTGCCTTAGCCTTGCTGTCTACTTTGCTTTCGTGCGCCTGTACGTTGTTAAGGATAACGTTATCCTCTATAACGCAGTCGGCTATATAGCTGTTAGGACCTATCTCACAGCCGTTGCCGATAACCGTTTTTCCCTTGATTATCGTATTCGGAAGTATTACCGTATCGTGACCGATCTTTACATCCTTACCGATTATGATTCCGTCCGACAGAGGAATATCCACACCCTCGTCCATAAGCTCAGCGAGCTTTCTCTTTCTTGCGACTTCATTCAGAGCGGCAAGCTGACTGCGGCTGTTTGCACCGAGTACAACGTCCGTGCTGTCTGCCGTGTATACGCCCTTCTTTTCCGCAACGGCAACAGTATCGGTAAGATAATATTCGCCTGCGGCATTGTTGTTGCCGAGCTTATCTAAAAGTCCGGACAGCTTTTCCGCTTTGAACCAGTAGATACCCGAGTTTATTTCTTTTACCTTTTCCTGTTCGCTGTCGCAGTCCTTCTGCTCAACGATAGCCTTGAAAGTGTCGTTTTCCTTTATTATTCTGCCGTAGCCTGTGGGGTTATCGACAATAGCGGAAACTACCGTAACATCGTTGCCGCTGTTTTTGTGATACTCATAAGAGCCTGTTATGGTGTCTGCGTCAATGAACGGAGCGTCACCGCACGCCACCAGTATATCCGCATTTTCAGCCTGTGCCTTTTCGATAAAAAGTTTTGCCTGCATTACTGCGTGACCCGTGCCGAGCCTTTCCTTCTGCTCAAATGCGGGGTATTCGCCGAGCATATCAAGATAAGTCGTTACCTGCTCCTTGTGAGCGCCGACTATAACTGCGGTATTGTCAACTCCGGCCTGCTTTACAGCGTCAAGCACCCAGCGGAGCATAGGCTGAAACAGCACTTCGGCAAGAACCTTAGGCTTGTCGGATTTCATTCTTTTGCCATCACCTGCGGCAAGTATTACTGCGTATTTTTTGTTATCCAAAGTAAGTCATTCCTTTACAGATTTTTAGTAATTTATCGTGTGGCATAAAACCGCCATAATAATATTATTATCGCACATTTATCCGTATTTTTCAAGTGCTTTTTAAAAATAATTGCTTTTTTCATTTCACTGTGGTAAAATAAACGATATAGACGGCTTTGAAATGCCGTTTCTGACTGTCGAAAAACCTATATGATTTTTGAAAATGGGGTTTGGGGCGTAGCCCCAAGCGGGGTGAGGGCGGCAGCCCCACACTCAGCCCCTTTCCGGGGGAAAGGGGTTTGGGGATAGGGATAATAAATTAGAAGTTTATTTCAAAAACAGACTTTTTCTACAAGCTGAGACAGCATTAAAATGCCGTTTTCACGGCACTGCAATAATTCTATTCTGAAAGGACAGCAAAAATGGCTGAAACTTATATATCCATCGAAAAAATACGCTCACTCGCCGAGGTCGGCGCAATAGACGAGTTTAAAGACAGTACGGATATGAATGAGATATTCGCCGCCTGTGCTATCGCAAGCAGGGAATACCTCGGTCTTATCCCTTATGACGAACAGCTTACCGCCGCCGCAGAGCTTACAAAGGGCAGGATTACCGAGATGAAAACGGGCGAGGGCAAGACGCTTTGCGCCGCATTTGCCGCAAGCTATATGGCGAAAAACGGTCACAATGTCAGAATACTCACCTTCAACGATTATCTCGCAAAGCGTGACAGCGAGTGGATGAAGCCGATATATGACGCACTCGGCATAAGCTCGGCTTGTATTTTACATTCGACAGATATTGCGGATAAAAAAGAGCTGTATAAAAATCAGATAGTATATATAACCGCAAGGGAGGCAGGCTTTGACTTTTTGCGTGACTTCGTTGCAAATACGCCCGAGGACTGCGTGCAGACGGATTTCGACTTCTGCATTGCCGATGAAGCTGACAGCATGATGATAGACGAGGCAAGAGTACCGCTTGTAATAGCAGGCGAAACCGCCGTAAAGCCCGATGAAAAGCTGCCCGAGGTATACGAGTTTGTCAAGGATTTTGACAGCAGTATGTATGAGATAAACGAGGAACTCGGCACTATCTACCTTACCGAAAAGGGCGAGGACAAGTGCGAGGAGCTTATAACGGACGGCTCGGGACTTTATGACGAAGAGAACAACGAGCTTCTGATACGCATTACGGATTGCCTTAAAGCGTGCTTCCTGCTTAAAAAGGACGTCGATTATATCGTCAAGGACGGTAATATAAGAATAATAGACGAGTTCACAGGCAGAGCGGCTGAGAACCGCCGCTATCCCGGCTCGTTACAGCCTGCGGTCGAGCTTAAGGAGGGCATCACCTGTACGAGCAGGGGCGTTATTATGGGCGTTGTGCCTATGCAGTTCTATCTGCGCCGTTATCCGCTTCTCAGCGGTATGACCGGTACTGCGAAAAGCTCGGAGGACGAGTTCTGGCAGTTATACGACCTTAAAGTAACCGTTATACCTACCCATACGCCCTGCAGACGTGTCGACCACCCGTATGAAGTATATCTCACAAAAGCGGCAAAGGACAACGCAATTATTGACTGCATAAAGACCGCCCACGCAAAGGATCAGCCTGTGCTTGTCGGAACGTCAAGCATTGAGCTCAGCGAGGAGCTGAGCGACCGTCTTGCGGCGGAGGGCATCACCGCAAACGTACTCAACGCAAAGAACGATGAGCTTGAAGCCGAGATAATAAAGGAAGCCGGCAGACCCGGCGCTGTCACCATATCAGCCAATATGTCGGGCAGAGGTGTTGACATAAAGCTGGGCGGCGCTGACGAATCGCAGAAGGACGAGGCTGTAGCGGCAGGCGGTCTGCTGATACTCGGTACATTTATGAGCGAGAGCGAACGAGGCGATATGCAGTTGCGCGGCAGAAGCGGCAGACAGGGCGATGTGGGCGAGAGCCGTTTCATAATCTCACTTGAAGACGAGATTATGACAAAATACGAGATAAAGAAGTTAATACCGAAAAGGCATTATCCTACCGCCGAAACGGGCAGACCGATTGACGATAAGATTGTACTGCGTGAGGTAGACCGCATTCAGCGTATAGCACAGGGTGATACGCTCGAGTTGCGTAAGCGCCTGCTTAAGTTCACTATGATAGGCGAAAAGCACCGTGACGCAGTGTTCGGCAGAAGAAAAGCATTCCTGACAGGCGAGTCTGAGGTCGATATATGGCAGAACGAATTTGCCAATGATTACAGCACAGCCGTACAGAAGTTCGGCGAGGACAAGGTAAACGCCCTGCAGAAGCGTGTCATATTACAGGTAATAAACGAATACTGGAGCGATTATCTCGATTACACCTCCTATCTGCGTGACGGTATCCACCTCACGAGAATAGGCGGCAAGAATCCTGCCGATGAGTATAACATAACCTGCGAGGAATTTTTCTCAGGTATGGAGGAGCAGGTGATAGATACTATGGGCGAGCGGCTTCAGACGCTTCTCAGCCTTGATAATATAGACGATTTTGTTATAAATACTCCGACAGAGCTGTGGACATATACGCTTAACGAAAGCGGAGAGGAACTGCTCAAAAAGAGCTTTATCGAAACGGCGCTTTCCGAAGAGGAGGAAGAAAGCTATTATGATAACGGCGATGACAGCGACAGCAGGGACGAAGACGAAACGGAAGAACAGACAGACGAAAAGCCGGCAAAAAAAGGCTTTTTCGCAAAATTATTCGGTAAGAAGGATTAAGATATAATGGCAGACTGCATAGCGGCAATATCAACACCTATGGCAAGCGGCGGTGTTTCAATGATAAGAATATCAGGAGCGGACGCACTTGAAGTTGCGGCAAAGGTATTTATACCGAAGTACCCCGTGCGTGATATTGAAAAGATGGACGGCTATACCGCCGCATACGGAGATATTACGGCGGACGGTACAAAGCTCGACGATGGAGTGCTTCTTATATTCCGTGCGCCCCACAGCTATACCGGAGAAAACACAGCCGAGATAACCTGTCACGGCGGCATCCATGTTACCAAAAGGGTACTGCAGGCGGTATTATCCGCAGGAGCGGTAATGGCTCAGGCGGGCGAGTTTACAAAGCAGGCACTTGTAAACGGCAAGCTGTCGCTGACAGAAGCCGAGGGTGTGATTGACCTTATAAACGCAGGCAACGATCAGCTTCTTTCCTGTGCGAGAGCGCAGACGGACGGCGCATTATACCGCAGGATAGAGGCGCTGTGCGAGGAGATAATTGCTATTACATCGGAGATAGCCGTATGGATAGATTATCCCGACGAGAGCGAGGACGAGGACGAAATAGCGAAGGCGGACTGGCTGAAAAGCGTCACCGCCGTAAAAGAAAATATCGACAGCCTTATAGCAACGTACGACTGCGGAGAGATACTCAGAAACGGCATCGCCACAGCCATAGTCGGAAAGCCCAACGCAGGAAAGTCAACGCTTATGAATCGGCTTACAGGAGTACAGAAGAGCATAGTGACCGATATTGAGGGTACTACCCGTGATATAGTCGAGGATACGGTACAGCTCGGCGATATAATGCTGAAGTTAGCCGATTGCGCAGGCATAAGAGAAACAGAAGATACTGTCGAGAACATCGGCGTACAGCGTATGATAGAACGCATAGGTACGGCACAGCTTATCCTTGCGGTATTTGACGGCTCAAGAGAGCTGTCCGATGACGATAAGCGGCTGATAGAGCTTCTCCACGGTAAGACGGTAATCCCCATAATAAATAAATCCGACCTTGAAGCAAGGGCGGACACGGCATTTATAGAAAGCGAACTCGGTAAAGCGGTAATAATCAGCGCAAAGACGGGTGGCGGCGCAGACGAGCTTGAACAGGCGATAAAACAGCGTTGCGGAATAAGCAATCTTGACGCAGGCGCAGGCTTCCTCGCAAACGAGCGTCAGCGGCAGTGCGCCTTATCGGCACAGGCGGCGGTCGACAGAGCATACAACGCACTTCACGGCGGCATGACCGCAGACGTTGCAGGACTTGAGCTTGAAGCGGCGCTTAGCAGCCTTTATGAGCTTAGCGGAAAGACCGCAAGCGAAGAGGTAATAGACAGAATATTTTCACGCTTCTGCGTGGGAAAATAAGAGTAATAAAGGCGGTACTCATTATATGGGTACCGCCTTTCAGTTTGCCGAAAAAACCATTTTTATAAAAGCTACACAGTGAAATATATCGCCAACACCGCTTAAAATACTTCCCTTGCTGATAGGGCATTAATAATTTCGTGAGTATATCGATACAGCTACACTGACATTGACCTTAAAAAACGCACTATCCTGATAATATGTATAACTTCGTGCATAATTTTTCGTAGGGGAGGGGCTCGCCCCTCCCGAAATATTGTAGTGCCTATCATAAACAATTTGCAAGGAATTTAAGCTTTGGGTTACGGTTGATAGTTGACAGATTATTAACTTGATGAATGGTTAGAGGTTAGTGCAACGGGAGGGGCAAGCCACCTCCCCTACGAAAAGAGAAGATGATAGCTTAGCAGCTTTTATGAGCTTAGCGGCAAGACCGCAAGCGAAGAGGTAATAGACAGAATATTTTCACGCTTCTGCGTGGGAAAATAAGAGTAATAAAGGCGGTACTCATTATACGAGTACCGCCTTTTCCTATCTTTCTTAGCCATTAACAAGTCCCACCAGCCCCATAATAAACACAAACATCACAAGTACCGGCAGAACATACGTCATATAGCCCCTCATAAACCTCTTTATCTTAAGACCCTTGCCGGTATTCGCTTCATTTACGAAGTTATCCCAGCCCCAGCCCTTTTTCGTCACACAGAACAGAATGAATACAAACGAGCCGAGCGGAAGAATGAAGTTGCTGACTGCAGTATCCTCAAGGTCAAGTATCGTGCTTCCTGCGCCAAGCGGCTGAAAACCGCTGAGAATGTTGAATCCCAGACAGCAGGGAACAGACAGTAAAAACAGCAGTATGCCGTTTATAATGCAGGCCTTCTTCCTGCTAAGCCCCCATAGGTCCATTGTGTTCGCTATAATACATTCAAACACGGCAAGCACCGTTGACAGCGCCGCAAATGACATGAATACGAAGAAAAGACTTCCCCACAGCCTGCCCAGAGGAATGTTGTTGAAAATGTTCGGCAGAGTTATGAATAACAGCTTCGGACCGCTTGTAACGTCCACTCCGTATGCCGAGCAGGCAGGAAAAATAATAAGTCCGGACGCTACCGCAACAAACGTGTCAAGCAGCGCTACATTTACCGATTCTCCGAGAAGCGACCTGTCCTTGCCGATATAACTGCCGAATATAGCCATACTTCCCATACCGATGCTCAGCGTGAAGAACGCCTGATTCATTGCGCTTACAAGGATATTTGTTATACCGACCTTTTCTATTACGCTGAGATCGGGCATAAGATAGAACGAAAGTCCTTCCGCTCCGCCGGGCAGTGTAAAGCTGTTTACGGCAAGCACCACCATAATTGCGAGCAGGGCGAGCATCATTATCTTAGTGACCTTTTCAAGCCCGTTCTGCACGCCTATAAGGCAGACGGCAACGCCTATCGCAACGACTATGCCCATATATACTATAAGCGAAACGGGGTCGCCCAGAACGTCAACGTTGAAATGGTTCTCCACAGCCGCCGTATCCATTCCGACGATCTCTCCGGATGCGGTCGAAACAAAGAACTTCAGCATCCAGCCTGCCACCGTTGTATAGAACATCATCAGCAGATAACAGCCTATAAGCGAAACCTTTCCGTGCAGGTGCCACTTACTGCCTTTTGGCTCAAGCTGTTCGTACATTTTCGCAGGGCTTTTCTGAGCCGCTCTGCCTATGGAAAACTCCATAGTAAGCACGGGTATGCCGAGTATTACAAGGAAGAACAGATATATAAGGACGAAAAGACCGCCGCCGTTTTGACCTACCACATAAGGAAACTTCCATACGTTTCCTATACCTATTGCACAGCCTGCGCTGAGCAGTATAAAGCCAAGACGGCTGCCGAGTTTATCTCTTCCCATAGTTCCTCCGGGTCATTAATTTTTTATATATAGTTTGTTGAAAGAATTTGTTTTTATTAAAATGAAGTGCAGATTCTCAAGCCCTATCCCCTTTAGGACACTCTGATGGCTTTGCCTCGTGCAAAGCTTGGTGTGTCCTTATTTCGGCATCCTTGCCGAACCCCCCTTTCCCTGTGAAAGGCTGTGTATGCTTGGTTGGCTCTGCATCTGTGCAATCTTGGTCGTTTGTTGTCGGTGCGTCCTGCACCGACTTTGTTCG
>ULSU01069547.1_pt1 | contig 16005 bp, 16 predicted proteins | sample 1956941 | NCBI WGS metagenome assembly ULSU01 (sample SAMEA4835715, study PRJEB28245) | human gut metagenome | biome: gut microbiome; material: fecal sample | place: Denmark | collected 2008
CAAGCACCGACACGTCCTAGCTTATCAGCAAAAGCGTCCATTTAATATCCTCCCTTTCAAGAGTTGGCGTAACTCTTGTACAGGTACTATTTTACACAATTTAAAATGTAAGTCCATGGATGCGCTATCACGAGCACGATTGTTACAAAGAACTCTTTTTCACATATCATTATCTTGTAAATATGATACAGTTATAATCTATTTACCAATGTACTTTCATTTCAATTATAGCCAATCACTCCTCATTTTGGAAAACTTTTTTTAAAACAGTGATTATTTTCCATTATTAAAATGATGTATGATAAAATATTCTTATAGATTTACATTACATAGAAGTGCATTAGAAAGGTGGTAGATGTTTATGAGAGATTATCATGCGCACGAAATTGGAAATGTAGCTGTTTTAGGACATTCTGGATGTGGTAAGACAAGTATAGTAGAAACAATGGCTTACCGTGCTGGAGCAACTGGTCAGATTGGTAATATCCAAAGTGGTAATACAATTAGTGACTATAGTGCTGAGGAGATTGCACGTCAGTCTTCTATTAATTTATCAATCGTTCCGATTGAATGGGATAACTGTAAGATTAATTTAATAGATGTTCCTGGTACTTTTGACTTCGTAGGTGAAACAGAAGCAGCTTTATCCGTTTGTGAATCTGCTTTAATTATTTGTCCAAGTTATGCTGGTATTTCAGCAGGTACAAAACAGGCAATGTATAAGGCAAGAGATAAAGGTAAGATCATCTATATTAATGGATTAGATAATCCAAATAGTGATTATCCTACAAAGCTTCAACAGTTAAAGGATACTTATGGTAAGGGTATTGCCCCAATACAGGTACCAATCATGGATAATAATAAGATGGTTGGTTATGTCAATGTTGCAAAGATGGAAGGACGTATGTTTGAAAATGGTCAGACGCATGAGGCCCCTATTCCTGAAGATATGATGGATGAAGTATTACCAATCAAAGCAATGATTGATGAAGCCGTTGCGAATACAAGTGATGAATTACTTGAAAAATATTTAGAAGAAGAACCTTTCACAAAAGAAGAGATTTCTAATGCATTAAGACAGGGTGTAACTGATGGTAGTTTGATTCCTGTACTTTGTGGTACTGATCGTATTGGTATTAGTATTATCTTAAATTCTATGTGTGCTTTCTTTGATTCAGCCAATCATCCAAAGAATGCACTTATTGTAAAGGATTTAAAGAAAGATGATGAAAAGATCTTAGAATGTAATGAAGATTCGCCTACAAGCTTATTTGTCTTCAAGACAATTACTGACCCATTTGTAGGTAAGACATCTTATTTTAAGGTGACAAGTGGCACTTTATATACAGGTATGACTCTTTATAATCCAAAAGAAAAAGAAGATGAAAAGATTGTGAAGATTTATCAGCCTATGGGTAAAAACTTGATTGAAGTAGATAAACTTCATGCAGGGGAAATTGGTGCATTTACACGTTCTGCAACATGTCATACAAATGACACATTATGTGATCCACGTTCTCCTATTCTTATTCCCGATACAGAATATTCTAAACCATATTATAAGAAAGCGATTGTACCTCTTGGTAAGAGTAATGAAGAAAAGATTGCGAATGCGATTAATAGATTACTTGAAGAGGATCCTACTTTAGTTTATGAATATAACGAAGAAACAAAGCAACAATGCTTATCTGGTATTGGTGATATTCATCTTGATACAGTGCTTAATAAATTAAAAGCAAGATTTAAGGTAGAAGCAAAGTTTGAAGATGTCAAGATTCCTTATCGTGAAACAATCAAAAAGGAAGTGACTCAAAGAACAAGATATAAGAAACAGTCTGGTGGTCATGGACAGTTTGGTGAAGTAGAAATTACCTTCAAACCTTCTCGTGATTATGATAAGCCTTATATTTTTAAGGAAGAAGTATTTGGTGGTGCTGTACCTCGTACTTATTTCCCTGCTGTTGAAAAGGGACTTATTGAAAGTGTAAAAGCAGGATGCTTAGGTGGTTATCCAGTATTAGGTATTGAAGCAACTCTTATTGATGGTGCCTATCATTCTGTTGACTCTTCTGAAATGGCCTTTAAGACTGCAACATCTATGTGCTTCAAGGAAGCGATGCCTAAGGCAGAGCCTGCATTACTTGAACCATATATGAAGATGAAGGTTATTATTGATGATGAGTTTACAGGTGATATTATGAGTCATTTAAATACATTACGTGCGAGAGTCATCGGTTCTGATGTATTTGAAGATGGATTAATTAAAATTATTGCAGAAGCACCTATGAGTGAAGTGATGAACTATGCAGTTGATCTTCGTTCTATGACTCAAGGTCAAGGTGTCTTTGAAATGGAATTCCTTGATTATGAATTTGCACCCGCAAATGTAGTAAAAAAGATTTTAAATAACTAATGAAGCGAGGGAGTTTAATTAAAACTCCCCCGCTTTTCTATTGGAACAATGATTGAAGATTGATTAAATAGCATTGTTTATCATCATAGATGATCAATTTGTTTTCTCCTTCATATTCATAGAGTGAAATATCAACACCATTTTTAAATGGTAAAGATAATGGAACATAGCTATTCTTTTGAATATCATAGAGATAATAATTGACATGCTTATCATAGAAAGAATCTTCATTTTCATTTGTAATAAGAAGATATTGACTTGTAGAACTTGCAATTTTTATACGATAATTTTCTTCCTTTATTTCACAACTCTTTCTAGTAACATGATTAATGATTGTATTATCTACCAATTCAAACGCAGACGCAAATTCAGTAATACCATTCCATTTTTCAATCACCTTCTGCGTTGCACAATCAATCACAATCGTATAATCATCACCATAAGTAATAATATAATCATCACCATAAAATGAATGTTCATTTGATAAAGCATACCCACACATATCAGGTACAATCTTTTCTGTCTTATTGACTGTATCATAGATTGTCCAATACTCATCCTGCTTATTAATAAGTAGATGACGTCCATGAGGTGATAGGTATGGATTTACAGAGCGATGATCAGTGGTTATTGCTTCAATGTTTCCTGTCTTCATATTCAAGGCAATGATATCATTCTTTTTTGTACATAAATAGACAGTATTATTGAATATACGATTGATACCATACTCTACATAACCTGAAAAATCATACATGAAAATATCATGGTGGTAACGCACATATTTAAAAGAGAATGGTTTCTTATAAACACCCTTATATGTACGTGGTTTTTGTAGTTTGATTTGATTATGATGCATAAGGTAGATATTTTTTATTTTATCATCCTTAGTATATGTATATCCAAAAGGAGCCTCACCCCATTTAATATCCTTAAAAGCCACATTCTCAACAGAATGAATATCCTCTTTAGAAAAGTGATTTGTCAACCATTCTGACATATCAGAATGAAATGCACTGACAGTTATTAAAGAAATACATACAATAACAGCTGTTAAAACCATAGAAAATGAATAATGTTTTTTCTTTTGTGTATATGTGATCTTCTTCCAATCTTCTGGCGTATGAATATCATCAAGTTCCTTCCATTTATTCATCATCCTCACCCACTTTCTTCTTTAGTATCTCCCTTCCTCTTTTTAATCTTGATTTCACTGTATTGATATTCATCTTTAATATTTCTGAAATTTCATCTGTTTTATATCCTTCATAGTAATATAGAAAAAGTACATTCTTATAACGCGTTGGCATATCTAATATCACAGGAAGTAATACATAATCCTTCTTCTCATCTTGAATAAGCACATCTTCTATATTAATTGTCTTCTTATAGAAAACACGACGATAATCCTTACATGTATTGATTGTGACACGAATCAGCCAGTGTTTTAGATAATCATAGTCTTCTATCATGCCATGCTTATAGAGTTTAATGAAAACTTCTTGAAAACAGTCTTTCGCATCATCACTATTTCTCAAATTCATGATACAAATGCGAGTCACCATATCCCCATAGGTATCAATTACATCTTCTATTGTCATGATATTTCCCTCCCTTCACTATTAATACGATGATTCCCTCCATTTGGTTGCACATATGTGCTGAATTATTTTACTTTAAGGTCTATAATAAAGTCTACAAGGAGGAGAGAATGTATGCCATGTACAACATTACTAGTAGGTAAGAACGCATCTTATGATGGTTCTACCTTAATCGCAAGAAATGATGATTCACAATCTACAAGATTTACACCAAAGAAACTTGCAGTGATTCATCCAGAACAACAAAATAGAGTTTATGAAACAGTATTATCTCATTTAAAGATTCAATTACCTGATAATCCAATGAGATATACTGCGATGCCAAATGCCTTAAAAGGTGAAGGTATCTGGGCAGCAAGTGGAATTAATGAAGCAGAAGTCGCAATGACAGCGACAGAAACAATCACTTCTAATCCTCGTGTATTAGGGGCTGATCCACTTGTAGAATATGATGAAGAAACAAATACACCAGGTGGTATTGGTGAAGAAGATATTGTCTATCTTGTATTACCTTATATTCATAGTGCAAGAGAAGGTGTATTAAGACTTGGTTCACTACTAGAAAAGTATGGAACATATGAAATGAACGGAATTGCCTTCTCTGATCATGATGAAATCTGGTGGTTAGAAACTATTGGTGGTCATCACTGGATTGCAAGAAGAGTACCTGATGATGCTTATGTTGTAATGCCAAACCAATTAGGTATTGATACATTTGATTTAAAGGATGCTTTTACTACTCAAGAAAATCATTTATGTAGTGATGATTTAAAGAAATTTATTGAAAAGAATCATTTATGTTTAAATCTAGATGATTCATTTAATGCACGTTATGCATTTGGTTCACATGATGATTCAGATCATGTTTACAACACACCACGTGATTGGTTTATTAGACGTTATTTAAATCCACGTACTTATAAATGGGATGGAGAAAATGCAGACTTTACACCATTTTCTGATGATATTCCTTGGACTATGGTACCTGAAAGAAAGATTACTGTTGAAGATGTAAAATATGCATTATCAACGCATTTCCAGAATACGCCTTATGATCCATATATTACGCGTGGAGATTTATCTAATAAAGGTGCATTACGTCCTGTAGGAATCAATAGAAATGACTTCTTATCTGTATTACAGGTAAGACAGGGACAGGAACCTATTGAATGGTTTACATTTGGTTCAAATGTATTTAATACACTTGTTCCATTATATATTCATATTGATACTGTACCTGAATATTACAGTAATACAACTGCTGAAGTATCTACTGATAACTTCTATTGGGCCAATAGACTTATAGGTGCTATGGCTGATGCATGTGATAAACAGTCAGCCATCCATATTGAACGTTATCAAAGAGTGGTACAATCTCATTCACATCATATTATTCATACATATGATGAACTAATTGAAAAAGAAACAGATGAAGCAAGAAAAACAGAATTAAGACATGAAGCCAATCAAAAAGCAGCTGATATGTTGAAGAAGGAAACTTCAAAAACATTACATCTTGTCTTAGATGAATTAAGTTTTACTATGAAGAATAAATTTGCCCGTTCTGATGCATAAGAAAAGAAGCCTCGGCTTCTTTTTAGTTAGCTTTTACTTCCTATTCAAAATAAATTCCTTTTTTTGGATAGTTTTTTTCATACCATCTCGGATAAAGTTTTCTCTTTGGTTTTCCTTTTTTTAAACAACCCTCTATCATATCCTCATCTGTGGGAAACTTAGTCTCGTCCCTGTGAAATCCCCAAATATACGCAAATGGTTTGCCAAACTTCTTTTCACATTCTTTACACAAGGCTATTTTCCTTTTTTCCTTAGGTGTCATCTCTCTGTTTAAGTCAAAAAAATCCATCAATTCTTTTTGTTCGTGTGTTTTCATAAATACACCTCCTAAAACAATTCTTCAAAAAGTTTAAATGTATTCGGAAATATTCTTTTTAATTCTTTTCCGGCCTTGAATCTATTAAAATTACTTCATAAAAATATGCAAATAATTCAACAGAAAATGTCATATTATTTCAATACTCATTTTCGTGATAATAATTACTCAAGCATTTATTTTTTGTAAACCACCAACAATATCTGATGTGAACTACTACGACTTAATTTTTTAGTTATTGGAAGCTGAACACTTTTCAGCATCTATTGCCAGTACAACAAGTAATGCATAAAGTGCATCCTGGCTATTATGAACATCAATGACATAGACATCTGTAAAATGGAATAATTCTTTTGATATAGTCGCAATCTCATGATCAGAATCATTTATAGTGTAATTCCAATTCATGAAATCTCCATCAATAGACCAGTCATTGAATTCTAATACATATTTAGGAAATAAGAAACTGAGTTTCTTTTGGAATGAACCGATATACTGATCATCTACATAGATACTAAATCGTGGCAGGAATGTCAATATTTCTTCTTTAATCGTTGCAACACAATTACCTGACGAGTCATATACATCCAATTTATGACCCCATGAAAGACGACTGCTTACTGTATAGACAACCTGATCATATTCATCATAAATATCATAGCTATCCATTAAACTAAAGAATCTTTGTTTCAATATAAGCTTCATATTATTCATCCTCTCTAGAATATTATTATATCATTTTCTTTATGTTTAATACCATAGACAAGATAATCATTCCAATCTTTATGCCTATAAGGATAGGCTACATCTATTTTGATATGAGGATACTTCTTATTTAAAATATCAATAATTGTATGAACTGCATGTCTTCCTGCTTGATCATTATCTAATCTTAATAAGACTCTTTCTATTGGTTGATGTTCTAGATGATAAAAGAGTGCACGATAGTGAGAGACAGAATTCAATGATAGATAATCATAATTTTTAAAATCGTTAGTTAAAGTCATTAAGGACATCATATCTATAATAGACTCAGTTACAATAAGCTGTTTTGAGTTGTGAGATATATAGAAACAGTACTCATAATCATTTCCTGCCTGTTCACGCATATAGCGATTATTTTTGATACTTCCCCTTTTACTTATGAATGCTGGTTGACTTCCTTTATAAGATACAAAAATAAGATTATGATGCACTGCTTCCTGATAGAGATATCCATGATTAATAAAATAATCAATAATATTGAGACTAATGCCTCTGTCATATAAGTAGTAATAGACTTTCTTATTGTTGGTATTCTTTCGAGGTAAGTAGAGTTTTCTTTTTTGTCTTTCTATCCTTTTGAATTCATGTTGAGGATTCTTATACATGCTCATTTCTAGATAGAGAATCGTATAGATAAAAGATTTAAAATCAGGATTCTTTTCTAAACCCAATGTCTGACATAATGTAATCGTATCTCCACCAAAACCTTTTGAATACCAATAAAATCTATTAATATTTACTCTAATTTTTAATGAATCATGTTCCTCAAGATGATAGTAATTGGTGCTCTCATAGACGAGTGTAAAGCCTAAATCCTCTACAAGAGAAAGCATACTATATTTTTTTACATGTTCTATTCGGCTTCTTTTCATTGAGTGATCCTCCTCTATATAATATATTCCATATAATTTAGGAGAAATCACAAAAAAAACAGTGGAAATTCCACTGTTAGATCAAACTGCTGATAAATACGAAGATGACCGCAATAGGTAATATAATCGTAAGATAACCCTGCATCCAGTTCTGGATCTTAGGACCATCACCCATATTGGCTTCTGTTTGATAATTCTTGAATCCCCATCCTAGTCGAGATGTACAGAATAATAAATAAACAAGAGATCCAAGTGGTAATAGAAGATTACTTACAATAAAGTCTTCTAAGTCTAATATTGTAGAACCACTACCTAGAGGCTGTAAGAAGCTAAGGATATTAAATCCTAAAGCACAAGGTAATGAGCATACAGTAATAAGAATTAAGTTAATAATAACTGATTTCTTTCTTGTGATGTTCCATAATTCCATTGTACAGGCAATAATATTTTCAAATACTGCAATGACTGTAGATAATGATGCGAAAGCCATAAATAGGAAGAATAGAGCACCCCAGATACGACCACCTGTCATTGATAAGAAGACATTAGGTAAAGTAATAAAGATCAGACTTGGGCCACTATCAGGATTGACTCCAAATGAGAAACATGCTGGGAAGATAATCAAACCTGCCACAATAGCCACAAATGTATCTAATACTGCTACATTCACTGCTTCTCCTAAAAGAGTTTTATCCTTCTTTAAATAGCTGCCAAATATCGCCATTGAACCAATACCTATACTTAAAGTAAAGAAAGACTGGTTCATTGCCGCTACAATGACATTTAATAAGCCAATATGCTTGATCTTATTAAAGTCTGGATATAAATAGAATTTAACACCTGCCATCGCATTATGAAGTGTTAAACCATGGACTGCAAGTACCACAATAAGTCCAAGTAAGCCAATCATCATGACTTTAGTGATTCTTTCTACACCATTCTGTAATCCCATTGAACATACTAACATACCAATAACAACAACGAATACCATCCAGAATACATTCTGAGATGGACTTGATAATACATTCTGGAAAACTGATGCAACTTGTGATGTTTTGACTCCTGTAAATCCACCAGACAAGAACTTATAGAAATAGTTCAACATCCATCCAGATACTGTAGTATAGTAGATCATTAAACAGAAGTTTCCTAATAATCCAACATATCCATGTAAGTGCCATTTCTGTCCTGGCTTTTCTAAAGCCTGATAAGCCTTAACTGGACTCTTTGCACTTGCACGTCCTACAGAGAATTCCATACTTAAAATTGGAACACCAATAAGAAGTAAGAAAATCAAATAGAAAAAGACAAAGATTCCTCCACCATTTTGTCCTACAACATAAGGGAATCTCCATACATTTCCAATACCAATAGCACATCCTGCAGAAAGAAGCAGGAAGCCTATTCTTGATTTAAATTGTTCACGTTCCTTCATATTTTCACCCTTCTTTTAAACATACTGACTTATAATAACACATACAAAAAAATATGGAAGTATTTCGCTTCCATATTTCAACCAATAAGGTGACTTTTTATTTTAATATATATAATTTGTGCAATTATTCCTACCACCCCACCTGACAGGATTCCTAGTAATATCAGATAGGGAAGATAGTAGATAAAGGCGGAGGTAGAAAAGAAGACAAACGCAATAAGTAACTGTCCTATATTATGAGAGACGCCTCCTACTATAGATACGATTATATTTGAGAAGAGATGGGTTTTAACCATCACTGCCATGATAGTAATAGAAAGAACTCCTCCAGCTAAGCTATAAAGCATCATATAAGGATTTGTGAAAGTGATTCCTATAATAAAGATACGAAGTAATGCGATACCCACTGCATATTTAAATCCAAAGCATAATAGAATTGTAAGAGACACAATATTGGCTAAGCCAAGTTTTGCGCCAGGAATTCCTAAATAAATAGGAAACAACATTTCTATATAATTCAATATGATGGATATAGCACAGAATATTGCCAGAAAGCATAATTGTCTGACTTTAGTATGCTTGATCATCCTGTTGTTTTTCACCTCCTGACACCACCTCTACAATGAGTTTATGAGGAAGACAGATGATACTCTGCCCCTTTTTATTAATAGCCCCCTGCTTGATACATAAATGATCTGGACAGGTTGCTGAAACCATCTTTATTTTATGATTTTCTATTTTTAATGTATTTTCTTTATTAATATGTATTGTTTGGTTTTTATTGAGATCATAATAGCCATACACTTCTTTATTTAAAGTTACTTTTACTAAATTACTTTTTGACTGAGGACGAAGAAGAAAACCAGCAGCAGCTATAATCAATAAAATAGCCAATACATAAATATCATATTTTCTGTTTTTCATTGGTTCCTCCTTGTATAATAGAATAAGGAGGTACTTTATGAAAAGAATACTTTCTCTTATCCTATGTTTTTCTTTACTTAGTGGCTGTAAGCCTAATAATGAACCTATGACTCAAAAAGAGTTCTGTTTAGATACAATTGTTTCTATCACATTTTATGATTCATCTTCAAAGAAGATTCTAAATAAGTGCTTTGATTTATGTAAGAAGTATGAGTTGCTTTTCTCTACTACAAACACAAATAGTGAACTCTATCAAATAAATCATAATAAGAATAAGACCCAATATCAAACTATTTCTAATGAGCTTGCCTCTGTTATTCAACAGGGACTTTATTATAGTGAGTTATCAAAAGGTGCTTTTGATATTACGATTGGTGCAGTCAGTTCTTTATGGGATTTCAAGAGTGATAATCCTACTCTACCTGATGAAACTCTCTTAAAAGAAAGTCTTAAAACAGTCAACTATCACAATATCATCTGTGAAGATAATAAAATACTCTATAAGAATCCTGATACAATGATAGATTTAGGCGCCATTGCGAAAGGTTATATTGCAGATCAAATCAAAAATTATTTGATTAAACATAAAGTGAATAATGCCTTGATCAACCTTGGTGGTAATATCCTATGTGTCGGAGATAAGATGACAGAAGGATATCGTATTGGTATTACTAATCCTCAAAAGACCGATGAATCGATAATAAGTACTAAAGTTGAAAATAAGTCAGTTGTGACAAGTGGTATTTATCAAAGACAGATGAAAGTCAACCATCATGTTTACCATCATATATTAAACCCTCATACGGGTTATAGTTATGATAATGGGCTTGCTTCTGTCACTATTGTATCCCCTTCTTCAATGCAGGGTGATGCATTAAGTACTGTCTGCTTCTCTTTAGGATTAGAAAAAGGAAAAGCACTGATTGAATCACTGGACAATGTAGAAGCATGCTTTATTGATACAAACAATCAAATCACTTATACAACACACTTCAACCACTCTTAAAAAAATCCCTAATGGGATTTTTTTATTGAATGATCTTTCGAGGACATTTTTCTACACATGCCCCACAATTTGTACATTTAGAATAATCTATATGGGCTAAGAAATCATCGACTGAAATCGCACCATTTGGACATACTTTAGTACATAACTTGCAGCCAATGCAGCCTGATTGACAGCTTTTAGTGACTACTGGACCCTTGTCATGAGAATTACATTGAACACGATGCATTGCATCATAAGGTACCATTTCAATCAGATGATTAGGACATGCTTCCATACATTTCTGACATCCTCGACATTTTTCCTTATCTACAACAGCCACACCATCTACGATATGAATTGCATCAAATTGGCAAGCCTGTACACAGCTTCCTAAGCCAATACAGCCTGAAGTACACATCTTACCACCTTTACCTGGTACTAATGCAGCACTTAGGCAATCTTTGATACCAGAATAATCAGATACAGGTGTGACTTTGTCACATGTTCCCTTACATTTCACAAAGGCCGTATAACGTGTACTTTCCTGTGCAACTTGTCCTAGAATAGAAGCAATCTTTGCGCCTACTTTATTACCTCCTACTGGACATTGATTACTAGGCGCTTCTCCTTGCGCAATTGCATGAGCTAAGCCATCACATCCTGGATAACCACAGGCACCACAGTTATTACCTGGAAGAACAGATCTGATTTTCTGTTCTTTTTCATCTACAACAACCTTAAACTTCTCACTCGCAATACCTAGAACTATTCCAATAAATAGCCCAATCAAACCAACAAGGAGAGTCGCAACCATAATTGACTTCATATTCATTCCTCCTTAAATCAAGCCTGAAAAGCCAATAAAGGCAATGGCCATTAAACCTGCAGTAATTAATACAATAGGAGAACCTTTGAAGCTATGAGGAATATCATTGTCTTCTATTCTTTCTCTAATTCCTGCAAGAATAATAATAGAAATAGTAAAGCCTACAGCTGTTCCAAATCCTGCAACAACACTTGTAATGAAATCATAATGATTCTGTACATTAGTCAATGCCACGCCAAGTACAGCACAGTTCGTTGTAATGAGTGGTAAATAAACACCTAAAGACTGATATAGCCCTTGTGAGTACTTCTTTAAGAATAATTCTACTAATTGTACAAGTGCTGCGATAATAAGAATAAACGCTATTGTTTCAAGATATTCTACATGAAACAACACAAGTAATCGATAAAGAAGTGATGTGACAGCTGAGGCAATCGTAATAACGAATATAACGGCGCCTCCCATACCTGCCGCTGTTTCTATTTTCTTAGAAACACCTAAGAATGGACATAAGCCTAAGAATTGAGATAAGACAACGTTATTGACTAAAGAGACACTAATTAAAGTTAAAAGTAATGTTTTCATTATTTCTGCGCCTCCTTCTTATATTCTTCAAAGCAAGTAATACCATGACAATGTGTGCAGTCTCCGCCACATTCTAGTGTTGAGGAATGGTCTTTATTTGTGGCACTTGGTAGTTTTAATTTATTTTGTATTGCGGTTAACATGGATAAGACAAAGAATGCCCCTGGAGCCATGATAAAGATAGAAATAGGTTCATAGGCTTTTGGCATGATTGTATAACCAAAGGCAGTCCCTGCACCTAAGAGTTCTCTGACTAGCCCAATACAAGTAAGGGCTAAAGTAAATCCTAAACCCATACCTACACCATCTAATATAGAAAGAATAGGATTATTCTTGGAAGCAAATGCTTCTGCACGACCTAGAATAATACAGTTAACTACAATTAATGGAATATAGATACCAAGTGTATCATATAGAGATGGAAGATTTGCATGTAATAAGAGCTGCACAACAGTGACAAGAGTAGCGACTATGACAATATATGCTGGAATTCTGACACGTTCAGGAATAATTTTACGTAATGCAGAAATCACAAAGTTACTCATAATGAGTACAGCCATTGTAGTAAGTCCCATACCCATTCCACTGATAGCTGAAGTTGTAACAGCAAGAGTTGGACACATACCTAACATGAGGACAAATGTAGGATTTTCTTTAATAATACCGTTATAGACTGGCTTAATATATTTATTCACGTTGTCCATCCCCTTTCTTTAATAAATCATAGAAATCAAGGGCACCATTGACACCATTTGTGACAGCTTTAGAAGTGATTGTGGCACTTGAAAGAGAATCAATTTCATTATCCTTCTCTTTACCTGTTTTAGTAACGATAAATGAATCTACCTTCTTATTCAAATATTGTGATCTAAACGATTCATTCTTTGCGTTCATGCCAAGTCCCACTGTTTCACTAATGGATAAGATTTCTACGCCTTTGATCTGCTTATTTAAATCAATTCCAATAATGAGTTCTATTTCACCACCAAAACCATCTTTATCAGTGACCTGAATGACATAGCCCTGTAGTTTATTATCTTTATAAGCCCCTAAAGCATTGGTGATTTCAACACCATTTTTACCATAATCTTTTGTAAGGAGCTTTGGACTCTGTTCAATGAGTTTACTGTAATCTGCCTTGAAATCATCGGCTTCACTCATAACCTCTTTATAAGCAAGAAGTTTTGTTTCTTCTTGTTTTGAGGCTATTTTATCTTTTGTAGAATGATAAACAAAACCAAGGAGACATCCAGATACAATTGTAATGATAAATAATATGCATGTATCCTTGATGATTCTCTTTATATTCATGATACCACCGCCTTCTTTGTTTTATAGAGAAGTGTATATTTCTCTATAAGAGGTACAACAAGATTTCCTAGAATAATCGCATAAGAAACACCTTCTGCAGTTGTCCCAAAGAATCTAAATAAACCTGTGAGTATTCCTATTAAAACGCCAAAGACAATTTGTCCTTCAAAATTAATAGGTGTTGTGACATAATCAGTTGCCATAAAGAAACAGCCTAGCATTAAGCCACCACCACATAATTGGCAGGCGAGATAATAGAAATCAAAACGGAAGGGTGAAAAAATAAGAGTAAAGAGCGAGAATGTAAGAAGATAAGTCACTGGAATAGTAGGTTTAATGACTCTCTTTACTAACATATAAACTCCACCTATTAAAATCATAAGGGTAGATGTTTCACCAATAGTCCCTGCTGTTGTACCGATAAATAAACGGAATAAATCATAATGTGATCTTGTTTCAAGAATCGCGAGTGGAGTGGCAGTAGTGACACCATCAAAGACGAAATATGTCATGCGTCCAGTAAACGATATAAGTAAAAAACAGCGTGCTGCCAAGGCAGGATTCATAAAGTTCTGTCCTAGTCCACCATATAACTGTTTCACAATAATAATCGCAAATAGAGCGCCTATCACTGGTATCCATAATGGGACAGTAGATGGAAGATTTAATGCAAGAATAAGTCCTGTCACTACAGCTGAACAGTCTTTGATTGTGATAGGCTTCTTCATAAAGCATTCAAATAAATATTCAGATAATACACAAGTAAGCACTGATACAATGACAATAAGTGCTGCATTTAACTTAAATTGATAAATACCATACAGTGTTGCAGGCATCAATGCGATAATGACATCAATCATAATACGTGTTGTATCTGTTTTATCACGTACATGAGGTGATGATGATGTATGTAATAGTTTATTCATAACATTCCCCTACTTTCTTTTAAGAGATGCCACAGTTGATTTACATTTTCTAATAGCCTGTGTCATATTTCTTTTTGCAGGACATACATAACTGCAGCATCCACATTCTATACATTCCATACCATTTAGCTGTATGAATGTATTGATATCATTCTTCAAAGAAGCTTGATAAAGCTTTTGAGGAATGAGATGACTTGGACAGGCATCAATGCAGCGTCCACATCTAATGCAGGCTGTAGGCGTGTTCACTGCCACTTCATCATGAGTAAAGGCAAGAATAGAACTGCTTGTTTTGACTGCAGGAATATGAAGAGAAATAAGTGAAACACCCATCATTGGACCACCACTGATGATTTTCTCCACATTCTCTTTTAAACCACCACATGATTCAATAATATACTGGAAATCAGTTCCTACAGGTACTTCTACATTACAAGGTGTAGTGACACCATCACCTGTTAAAGTCATGACTGTAGAAATTAACGGACGATCATACTTAATTGCATCTCTAATTGCAAGAACTGTGGCCACATTATCGACAATACAACCGACATCAAGAGGAAGCATCTTAGAATTCAGTCTTCTTCCAGTTAATGCTTCTATCAACATTCTTTCTCCACCCTGTGGATACTTTGTCTTTAAGACCTTAACGCTGATTCTTTCTTCTTTTTCACAAAGCTGTTCTAAAATATGAATGGCTTCTTTCTTATTATCTTCGATTCCAATATAACCAACAGCATGAGGATAAAGAGTTAACATGATCCTTAATCCTTCAATGAGTTCTTTAGATCTTTCAAGCATCAAACGATAGTCAGATGTGAGATAAGGTTCACATTCAGCCCCATTCACAATCACATATTCTATTTTTTCTGGCTCTTTTACATTGAGCTTCACATGTGTTGGGAACCCTGCCCCACCTAAACCGACAACACCTGCTTCTTTCACTTTTTCTATCTTTTCTTCAAAACTAAGTGTATTGATATTATTTTCATGTACCTCATAATCAGATGTATAATTCCCATCATTTTCTATAACCACTGCATCCTGATAAGCTCCTGTTGCATCCTGTCTTTTTTCAATACGTTTCACTATTCCTGAAACAGAAGAAATAATATTTGCGGAAACATAACCGCCAGCCTGTGCTATAAGTGTACCTACATGTACTTCATCCTTCACTTTAACTACAGGAATACTTGGTGCACCAATATGTTGTTTCATTAAAAAAACAACCTCCTGGCTGGCTTCCAATTTTTCTATTTGTTTGTCTTTTGTATATTCTTTTCCATCATAGGGATGGACGCCACCTCTAAAAGTAATCATATCCCAATTCTCCTTTAATACTATTGTAGGACGATATGAGGCAAAATGAAAGCCTTTACATTAAGTTAATTTATTCACTAAACGTTTATATTTTCACAAATAGAGTAGACAAGAAGTGTGAAACAAAAATCAATCAAAACGTATAAAAAAA
>ULSU01027291.1_pt1 | contig 15940 bp, 12 predicted proteins | sample 1956941 | NCBI WGS metagenome assembly ULSU01 (sample SAMEA4835715, study PRJEB28245) | human gut metagenome | biome: gut microbiome; material: fecal sample | place: Denmark | collected 2008
AAAAACAGCTTCTTAGTCCTGTCTCAAAGTCTCAATCCTCTCCGGAGACAGCCCTGTGGCAATCCCGATCTGTTCAACCGGTATGCCTAACGACAGCATAGACTTAGCGACTTTCTCTATACCCTTCTCCACGCCTTCCGCCGTGCCTTGCTCAACACCGGCCTTAAAGCCTTTGCGGTAGCCCTGCTGCTCGGCACCTTTGATGTACGGGTGCATCTCTTTTTCTGTCATCATATCGCTGAAATAGTTGTCAATCTCCTGGTCGTCAAGGCCGCTGACACGCATCGCCCGCTCTAACCTCTCAAACTCAGCGTCTTTCTCCGACCTCGACTTCGCAAATATAGCGAAATTTCTGAATATCCGGCACCATGCTGCCACAGGACTGTCATATTCATCAGTGTAGCGCATTATCCTCGGCAACTCCAACAGATAGAACGACATCCGGTCTCCGAACGGCTCGGCCGTCTCGATCTCACGCAGTCTGTAATGGTACAGGATCTTTCCCTCCGGCGAGTTCGGATGCTCGTCCTCGTAGTTCATAATACAAATGACCTTGACGGGCGCAAGGACATATTCCTCATCCCCACGCTTCACCTGTCTGGTCACCAGCCTTGAGCCGTAGAAGAGCAGACGGTCGCGCTGGTCGAAACGCGAAGCCTTCTGCATCTCGACCAGAATCGTCCCGCCCGGTGTCCGGCAAAGAAGGTCGAAGAGTATCCTCTTGTCCTGCGGAGATATCTCCGTCAGTTCCGTGTTCCGGAACTCAACCGACATGATGTCCTCCTGAAGGATATCATTGAGGAGACGGACAAGCAATTCAGGGTGGTTCTGGAACAGATACTTGAACGCCCAGTCGCAGGTCAGGTCAAGATACTCCGGCGTGGCGAGCCGCTGTGCGTAGGCATCCTTCTCCTCGTCGGTCATCCCGACGAACCGCCCGTCGTTCTCAATCAGTCTACGGCAGTGGCGGTAGCGTTTAAGGTACTGCTCCTCCTCCGATGCCGCGTCCGGGCAGTCAGCGGCTTCCTGCCCATCCACGGTCTCTTGGTTAACACCCTCATGTTCAATGGTCTCTTGGTTAATGGTAGTCTGGTCATCGGCCTTCCGCCTGACGGCACATTTTCTCTCTGAAGTCCTCATAGTTGAAGTGAATCATGTCTGTTTGTCAAAATGTCCCGCGATTTCTCCCGGAACACGACCGCAAGTTAGGCATTCCTAATGAAAGGAAACAGAAAGAAACACATTCAATTCATAAAAAACAGAAATATTTTCGGTGATACCCCCGAAGAAACCACTACTTGAGGCTTCTTTGACACGGCAGCCACCTTCGGCAAAGTGCTTTAGCGTCACCGTTGGCCTTTAGACACTCCAAAAACCCTCCGGCAACGCATTGAGCCATATTCGTTTCCCAAGAGTGTTCCGCAACACTCTTGAGAGACGTTCTAGCCCGAAAACGTTGCCCAAGCGCCACCTCCCCCGAAAGATCACCGAGAAATATTAGACTCTCGACATCATCAAGGCTCCTCTATTCCTCGTTTCGATGAATCGGAGGTGCTTCGTTGAGGACGTTAGAGTCATTCAAATTACTGGTTAACCCTCGTCGTATGTCCCGATTTTAAGCCGTGGCGGATAAATGCCACAAATGACAACCCTACCCCTTACCCAAAACATTCCAAAACGGCACCCTCCCTAAGTATGCCATGCCACTTCACAGCAATAAGATTCCTAAACACATACGTGAGAGTCTTATTATTCCCGACAAAGCGCATTTTTATCATAAAATGATTATCATAAAATGATAAAATGTCATATTTACAATGTAAGACATTATAACTTTGATAGATACATCTATCACGACAGGGTACGCCGGAGTCCATTTTTTTTTGCGGCAGGGTCAAAGGGACAAGCGGAGTATCAGATCAGTTCGCGGACTATCTCGTCGGAGGTGAAGAGGTGGTCTTCGGGGATGCGGATGCTGGCGCCCTGCCTCTCAAGAGCTCCTTCGCTCAAAAGGGAATTAATGACCGTGCGGCCGGCCAATGAATATAGTTCCGCGGCTTCCAAGCCTTTGTCGGTGCGGAGGGAGAGCATGATTCTCTCGACGCGAATGTCCTCCGGCGAAAGGGTCTCGGAGGTTCTTGAATATGTCGCCGAGGAACCGTCCGGACTTCTGTGCGGGAGTTCCTGGCTGTTCCAGGAGCGTACATTGCCGGTCAGGGAATGGGCACCGGGGCCGAGGCCGATGTACGGTGCCCGGCGCCAATAGGCGCTGTTGTGGACGGCTTCGAAGCCGGGCTTTGCGAAATTGGAGATTTCGTAATGATGGTAGCCGGACCGCCCAAGACATCTGCACAGGATGTCGTACTGCCGGCGACATTGTTCCTCGGAAGCCTCAACGTAACGCCCGTCGGCTACCATCTTGGCAAGGGCGCTTCCTTCCTCTATTGACAGTTGGTAGGCCGAAATGTGCTCTGGAGAAAGTTCCAAGGCCTTTTCGATCGTGTCTTTCCAGGTCTCGTCCGTCAGTTGGGATATGCCAAAGATCAGGTCAATGCTGATGTTCCGGACTCCGCTTTCACGAAGGATATGGAAAGCCTTGACGGCATTCCCTGCATCGTGGCGGCGGTTCATCCAACGGAGAATGTCATCGTTGAATGACTGGATGCCCATGCTGATCCTGTTCACACCCAAGGCAAGAAGTCCGCGGACATATTCACGGCCTTTTTCCACTATATCTTCGGGGTTCACTTCAACGGTAAACTCATCGAAGAGTTCTGTCTGGGTGGTCACTTCGACAGGCTCAGTGACCGGAGAAAGCTGCTCAGTGACCAAAGAAAGCCGTTCAGTCTGGGAAACCGCACCGACAATCCGTGACAAAACATCAAGAGGAAGCACCGATGGGGTGCCTCCTCCGATGTATAGGGTATTGACCGCATCCTGTGCGGACATATTCATTTCCAGTTCCTTCCGGCGGTCACGAATCTCAGCGATGACGGCATCTGCATATTCATTGAACGCCTGTCTGCTCCGGCATATTTCCGAATAGAAGTCGCAGTAAGTGCAGAAACTGCCGCAGAAAGGGACGTGAAGGTAGGTCACAGGTTAGCGGAGCAAGAGTTCAGTCTTGCCGAGGAACGCCTGAGAGGTGTAGGCCTCAACCGTGTATATTCCCGACTGATAGGAAGGAATGTCGTTGAGATAGATGCTCAGGTCAACCTCCTTACCCTCGTAGTCAACCTCACGGGAAGCGGAGGCGACCATAGTCTGGCCGTTGAACGAGAACGAGGTCTGCGTGCTGTTGGTGAGAAGGATTCCGTCCGGATCCTTGACGCGGAGATAGACTCTCACCGGTCCCTTAGGAGCCAGATCGTTCTCGACAAGGCTCAGGGAGGCCAGAAGTCTCACTACCCTGCTGCTACGGTCCGTAACCTTGTCGGAAGCGTTGTAGGCGGCGACGCTCAAGCCTCTGGACTTGATCACGGAACCGGCGGCCACCTGACCGGTAAGGTTCTCGACCTTGCCCTTGAGGTCAGCGTTCTCGGCACGGCTTTCGGCGGCCTCGCGGCGCGCGGCGGCGGCATCGGCTGTCAGCTTGTGGTTCAATGTGTTGAGCGAGTCAATCTGCACTATGTAGTTTCTCATGATGCTGCGCAGGGTTCCGAGTTCCTTCTCGTACTGACGCATCTTGCGGCGGTTCGTGGCCTCGGTCTTCTGGATCCTCTCTATCAACTGGTTGACCTCTTCCTTGGAGGAGTCCAGCTGGCTGTTGATCGATGCATAGTCAGACGAAAGGCTGTCGTAGTCTCCCTTGAGGGCGATCATCTGCTGGGTAAGGTCGTCCTTCTCAGCGTTAAGGTCCTTTACAAGGCTGGACTTCGAGAACCAAATGTAGGCAAGTCCCGCGGCAAGCAGCACCGCCACAGCCACAAGAATCCACATAACCTTCTTGAGGCTTTCATTCTTTCTTTCCTGCTCTTCGCGCTCACGACGCTCGCGGATAGGATCAATTTCTGCCATAGTCTTTCGATTTAATAATTAATGACACAAAAATAACAAAACTATTTCATATCTTTGCTTCGTTAGCAAAAATCGGACTATTATGAAATATTTTATCAGAGCTGTCAAATACTTTTTCTACTTCACCATCCTGTTTGTGGTCATAATGGCGGCGCTCGTGTTCATCGGAGTCGTCAAGGCTGATGTCAGCCTAATGTTCCGCGATGGCTATAAGTCGCTGTGGCAGATAGCCTTGCTATTCGCTTTCGTTTCAGCCTTCTACCCAAGATTCGGTTTCATCAAAAGATCAGTCATATTAAAAGGTGAATATTCCGACCTCCGTGGCGGGATTATTGAATATATGGAGATGCGCGGCTACCGCCTCGAAAGCGAGGATGGCGAGAATATGACATTCCGCCTCCGCTCCAAGTTCAGCGCCCTTTTCAAGATGTTCGAGGATCGGATCACAATGACCCGCGAGCTTGGCGGCTTCGAGGTGGAAGGCCTGACCAAAGAAGTGGTGCGGATTGTCGGTGGACTGGAGTACAAATTCCGGGTGCTGGACGAGGAGTAATCCACATTTACGGGAAATGAATATGCTCGATCGGTGCTGCCGGCACCATTGAAGCACAGATATAACACTCTAATATTCAAAGATTATGGCAGAAGAACTCAAGACTGTCGCAAAGTTCGACAACGCGATGAGCGCCCACATCACAGCGGGTATGCTCAATGAGAACGGCATCCCTGCCGCAGTGTTCGGGGAGAACTCCTCCTACGTCTCACTGAACTATGTAGATCCTGTCGAGGTAAAGGTCAACGCCGCCGACTACGACGCCGCCATGGCCCTCATCAACTCCAACGACCGCTAATATCGGCCATAAGCCTTAGGCGCAAGACTCCATTATTAGACAAATCTGCTACGCCTCGTCAAGAATCTTCTTGGCGGCGTAGGAGAGGGCGTCATAGAAATCCTGTCCGAAGACGGAGATGAGGGGGTCGCGGAGGAACTGATAGACACGGATGCCTTCGCGGCGGCCTTTCTCGTAGGCATCCTTGCATATTCCCCAACGATGGAGGTTCAGGGCCTGGCCGCCGCCGGTGAGTTTGGTGACGCGGATCGGGTAGAGCCAGCAGGACTGGGGTTTGCGGAACTTGCACTCACCTTGGAAGAAGCACCGTTCGATGGAGCAGAAACAGTTGCCGGCCTCGTCGAAAGTGGTGTAGGCGCATTCCTCGGTCTGATCCACGACCGGGGTAACGATGTCCCCGTCACGGTCGATGGAGAAGAAGCCCTCCTTGTCAATCTGCGCGCGGCCCTGCGGCCTCATAAGCTTTGAATATATGGGGTAATTCTCCTCCAGAGGCTCCAGCTCCGACTCCTCCAACGGAGCCCCGCTGTCCCCTATTATGCAGCAACAGCCCTTGCAGACAGCGTAGTCACAGGCGAAATATTCAGTGACAACATCCTCAGACACAAGGATGTCGCCGATCTGGATAATGGTTCCGAACTTATTGTTTGACGACATATTCAATTCTCATTCCTTCGGACAGAGCTCCGAAAATTTCCTTTACCTTGTCGGCGGAGACACTGCCGATTCTGTTGTTATAACCGGTCAGCACGTCCTTTCCGCCGGAATAGCGCATCAGGACGGCGTCCACATAATTCTTCGGATCTGCAAGATAGGTCGAGTAGCCATTGGTCAGCAGGGACTTGCAGGAAGCGAGCTCCGCGGCGTTGACCGGATTGGAAAGCACGTTTTCAATCACCTTGCGGGCCTCCACAAGAGTCCTCATCGGCTGGTCGGAACCGCTCTTCACACCATAAGGGAGGCCGGATTCCAGCACAGGAGTGCAGGTGAATATCAATTCCAGAGCCTCCTGAGGCCAGATGCTGAAGCGGTCGGCCATTCTGACACTGAACCCGTGCTCAGCCATCACACCGGTAAGCCTGCGCTGGAGGGCGAGGCTGGCGACCTTGAATGCCATATAGTTCTCTGTCGTGAACGGCTCGGCGCAGGCCAAAGCCAGACTGATCTCAACAGGGGTTCCGATGCGGGAATATGTCGTGGCACCGGTGCGCAACTTATAAGATGAGAACTGGCGTACGGACGAGGACTTGCTGACCCGGAACCCGCCAAGATACTGGCAAAGGATTTTCTGGACGGACTCCGCCGACAGATCGCCCACAATCACAAGAACTCCGTCATTCGCTCTTATAAATTGATTGTCAAAAAAATCAGATGCGTCATCCAACGTTCTGGCGGTGAGACCGGACGGCGTCTTGACGGACGAGTAGTTGTAGTCCTGGTACATGAGGCTGTCCAGATAGGCCGGCTTGAGGGAAGCCAGTTCCATCCTTTTCCACGGCTCAAAGGCCGAAAGCGAAGGCTTCCGCATATTGGCGGCGGAAAGCAAGGCCTTGAGGGTCAGCATGAACCTGTTTGACGGGGCTGAGCCGTAGAGTCGCAGATCAGATGTCGAGACGGCACATGACATCTCCACCCCGTTGGCACGGAGCACTTTGTCGAAGTCGCTTCCCGGCATGCCGGCGATGTTGCATAGGCCGAACATATCGGAGAAAAACGCTCCCTCCCCGCGAGGAAGATTCCGGACAGTGGAGAAACCACCCTTTATCATAAAAGAGTAACTGAAACGCCCGGCAGCCGGCATCTTCTTGTAAATCACCTTCATGCCATTGGAAAAAGTCCACATCTCCCCTCCGGAGACAGGCTCCGCGGCCACAGACTTCATCTTGACCTTATTCCTTTCGTTCCAGAAAGCCGAGGTGTCCTTGGCCGTCACAGGCCACTTGTAGAGCGGTTTGTCCAGCATGGAGACCCCGTCGGTCACCGAACCGAACAGAACCGGCCAGAACCATTCGTCATAATCCTCCTCGTTTCCCGTCCATGTGATCTTGGGATTCTCCATCTCGGAGAGCAGGGCCAGAGTGTAACCGTTGAAAAGTTCGGTCTCAGCCTTTGTGGACATATTCCTGGAAGAGAAGAAGTTGGCCTTGGTCGCCGGGGAAGCCAGATCAGCTCCGTAAAGGTAAGAGGAGACGCAGCGCAGAACAAGGGCATCATTCGTCTGCGTCCTTAGGAAACCATTCAGGACGGAATTGCGCGCGACCAGATATTCCTCCGCCCCGATTCCCTTGGAACAAATCTCCGAAAGGACGGAGGCGACCGCCATCGAGGCTGGCATCAGCTGGCCGCGGGAGGTCCGCACACTCACGCTGAAACGCTCGTCACCAGCGCATGACGCACTTCCAAGATATTCAACATCAAACGATTCCACAGGAATATCCCTACCAAGGAAACTTTCGCGGAGGCGGCTTGAGACAATCTCCCTCAACGATCTGGAGAATAGTTCCGAGATGAACGGCTGGATCGTGTTCATCTGGTCGTCAGGTGTCCTCGGCGAGCGGAACTCCACAGTCACGGAAGAACCGCCGGACGGGATGAATGAATATTCTGGAGCGATGGCAGGCCTCCAGACATATTCCTTCTTCTTGTAGGCGGGATTGCGGGAAGGAACCATCAGCGAGAATACGTTCATCCTTTCCTTGATGGCGGTAGGATTGATGTCACCCGCGATGATGATGGCATGCTGGCAAGGCTGAGCCGCGATGAGGTCGAACAGCATGAGAAGCGTGGTGTCCGACGCGGCCTGGTCAAAGACCGGCACATCATCGAATCTGAATATTGTCGCGCCGTCACGGTAGGAGATATATCCTTCCGAACGGCAGCCTATTCCCTTGCGCGACAAGAACTTATAAGGAATCGTCTTGTTGAAGTGGGGCAATGAAGAAAGCTCTTTTCTCGCTGACAGAGTGTCGCTTACCCCCTTGCGCACAAGCGCGAAGTCAGCGACTCCCTTCATCGATGGATTCGTCAACAGATAGTAGGAAATCCCGTTGGTAAGATTGCCGGTAGTGACCGAGCCGTCCTTCTGAAGAACGGGCAGATTCTGCGCTGGCATCATTATTGAAAAACCAAACAGCGCAAAACACAAGACTGATTTGAAGATAAGACTACGCATCATTGACACCTCCCGTTTAGACAAAAATAGCCAATAATGTGCAATTGACACAAATTTTTATTACATTTGTGGTTATTGCGATTATAAGGAATATAGTTAAACATAATTTTTAATACGATGAAAAAGTTTATTCTCGCGATCGCTGCCGCGTTCATGGCAGCAAGCATGGCATCCGCCCAGGACATGGCCCAGGCAACAGAACTCTACAATAATGGAGCCACAGCCATCTCTATGAAGAATTGGACTGAAGCCCTCGACTGCTTCCAGAAAGCTCTCGAAATGGGTAAGACCATAGGCGCTGACGCCGATGAGCTCGTGGCAAACTGCAAGAACGCCATCCCTGGAGTCTCCCTTGAGATCGCAAAGGACCTGATCAAGGACGCGAAGTACGATGAGGCCGCCGCCAAACTTGACGAAGTCGCCAAAATAGCCGAGGAATATGAGAACGCCGAGGTTGCCGAGAAGGCTAAGGAGCTCGTTCCTCAGATGTGGATGCAGAAAGGTGTTGACGCACTCAAACTGAAGGACTTCGCCACCGCCGCCGACGGTTTCGCGAAGTCTTACGCCGCCGACACCACCGCCGGCAAGACAGCCCTTTATCTCGGTCAGGCTCTCGGAGCGCAGGGCAAGACCGAGGAGGCCATCGAGGCTTTCAGGCATGCCGCATGGAACGGTGAGGAGGCCGAGGCCAAGGAGCAGGTTTCCAACATCTATGTAAGGCAGGCCAACGCCGCCCTTAAGGGCCAGAAGTTCGCTGACGCCGTGAAGGCAGCCGAGAAGGCCAACAGTTATGTCGAGAACGCCACAGCTTACCTCATCGCAGGGCAGAGCTCACAGAAACTCAGCAAGAACGCCGACGCCATCAAGTACTTCGAGAAGTATCTTGAGATGAAACCGGACGCGAAGAACGCTCCGGCCATCACTTTCACCGTGGCCGCCCTCTATCAGGGCGCTAAGAACAACGCCAAGGCTCTTGAATACTACAAGAAGGTACAGGACGATCCTAAGTTCGGCGCACAGGCCAAGCAGATGATCGCTTCCCTCAGCAAGTAACCAATGAAGTTCCTCGAACTTCTTGCTCCGGCAAGAAACGCTGACATCGGCATCGCGGCTATCGACTGCGGTGCCGATGCCGTGTATATCGCCGGGCCTGCGTTCGGGGCGCGTCAAGCCGCCGGAAACTCGATGGAGGACATCCGGAGGCTCACCGAATATGCCCACAGATTCGGAGCGCGCATATTCCTGACACTCAACACTATTCTTTTTGACAACGAGCTCGCGGAGGCGGAAAGACTGCTTGCCGAGGCGAAGGACGCGGGAGTGGATGCCATCATCGCGCAGGACCTTGCGGTCTGGGAACTGACCGACCTGCCGGTCCACGCTTCGACACAATGTGCGATAAGGACTCCGGAGAAGGCACGGCTCTACGAGGGCATCGGAGCCTCACGGCTTGTTCTTGAACGGGAGATGTCTCTGGATCAAATCCGTGCGATAAGGTCGTCTGTGGACTGCGAACTGGAGTTTTTCGTACACGGAGCCTTGTGCGTCTGCTATAGTGGGCAGTGCTATATGTCAGAGCGGATTGCCGGGCGAAGCGCCAACAGAGGGGAATGCATCCAGGCGTGCCGGTCGCTTTACGACCTTGTGGACGGTTCCGGGAACGTTCTGGTGCGGAACAAGGCCTTACTTTCGCTGAAGGACTACAACCTCAAGGACAGGCTGAAAGACCTTGCGGAAGCGGGAATATGCTCGTTCAAGATCGAGGGAAGGTTGAAGAACATCTCCTACGTGCGGAATGTCGTCCGGGCATATTCCTTGGCATTGGATGAGTTGGTCGCGGCGAATCCGGGAAAGTACCGTAGGGTTTCTTTCGGTCGGTCGGAAGGCGGGTTCACGCCGGATCTGGCCAAGACTTTCAACCGTGGGTACACGCAATTGTTTCTGGACGGAAAACGGTCTGGGAACTGGTCCTCGATGGATGCGCCGAAATCAATCGGAGAGGAGGTCGGAACGGTGGTTTCCATCGCCCCAATGCGCCAGAACTATTCAAACGGAAAGAGGCTGAGCGAGGAGTATGTCACGATAACTGTGCGGATGAAAAATCCGGATGACAGGCTTCAGAACGGAGACGGATTCTCTTTTCTGTCCAAAGGTCGTGGGGAGATTGTCGGTTTCCGTGGCGATGTCTGCCAAGGGAACCGGATAACGTGCAGAAATGTCACTGGACTCTATCCCGGAGCCAAACTGTACCGGAACCTCAGCAACGCATTCGAGAAGGAACTGGAGTCTAATCTGCCTGTCAGGACTATTCCTGTTTCGGTGGATATTTCAGTCATTGTGGTTCCGGTCACTTCGACAAGCTCAGTGACCGAAGAGGACCGGTCGCCGAGCTTGCCGAAGCGACTCAGCGAACCAACATATTCACTGAAAATCAACGCGGTAAGTCAGGACGGGCGGAGCGTCAAACTGGAACGTGAAGCGGGACACAACGCAGCGGAGAACCCAGAAAGGATGCGAGAAATGTTCGTGGCACAAATCTCAAAGGACACGGGAATATATTCATTCACACTCAGTTCGCTTAACGTGGAAACTCCTGACGGCTCGCTGCCATTCCTTCCGACATCAGCGCTGAACGCGATCAGGCGCGACCTCGCCGCCGCCCTCGACAAAATGCCTTGCAGAGCGATTCCTCTGCCCACAGGCAAAACTGCCGACAATCCGGGAATCTCCAATGCCCTTAGCACTCCAAATAACGCCGAATCTCCATCCGGATGTCAAGACCGTCGGCAAGACCAGAAGCCGATTCTATCTAAAATCCCGGATATTCAAGAACCGGCATCGGACGGCATCCATGTTTCGTACAAAGCCAACATCGCCAACCATGTCGCCCGCGAAACCTATCAGGTCCTGGGTGCGACCCAAACCGATGAGGCTTTCGAAATCTCGCACCTTCCCGGCACCGAACTGATGCGCACCAAATACTGCATCCGCCACGAACTCGGCCTCTGCCCGGTTCATCGGAAAACCGGCAGGCATCAAGGCAAGGCAAACTTCGCGACCGGCTCATCCAAGTTGGCCACAACCACCCCGTCAGGGCACCTTTATCTTATCAACAACGGCAAACGCTACCATCTCTCATTCGACTGCGCCAACTGTGAGATGGTTGTCCGGGTTAACGATTAATTGTGTAAATTTACCACCGCAACCACTGCTTTTCGGGAATATTCCGAGGCACTAAAACAGATTTGATCATGAGTCCCTTTAAGAAAGGAGTGTTGTCTCTCCTTATTCTGGTTTTGTCCGCCTTGCCATCCCAAGGCAACGAGGTGATGTTCTCTCCGGTGATACGGAACTTCACGCCATCCGACTACCATGGCGGCAGACAGAACCGGTCAGTCTCACAATCAGCATCCGGGTTGATCTATGTGGGTAACAACCAATATCTTCTGGAATATGACGGACATTCATGGAACAGGTACCTTATGCCTAATAAAGGTATCGTCAGATCGGTTCTTGCGGATCCTGACGGAAAAATCTACTGTGGCTCCTCTCAAGAATTCGGTTATTTCGTGAAATCAGGAAACTCTCTGATTTTCCGTTCGCTCAGTGACGGACTGAAGGAGATGAATATCCTGATTATAACATAACGGAACAGCACCGCTTTGGGCATTGGCATCTCCCACAAAAAACACTTATCGCGGTTTCGCGTCCCAGCAGAACCTCCGTATTCCAAGAGCGTGATTTCGCTTAAAAGGCGCTCGCGAAGAAACAATCATCCCTCTAAAAGCGTAAAAGAGGCTGAATGTCGCTTGTAGGAGAACATGATAAAGGCTCGCAATTTTCTCCTCGAAAAATGAGGATGGCAATCTCCTTGAGATAACGCATTAAGTAACATGAGAAAAATAAGTTGCCTCAGATTAAGAGAAGATTTTCGAGGATAGATCTATTTTCAAAGAAGGAGTGTGCCGGTGGCACATGACTGATGAGAAAAGACATATAGACCGAAAAGACAATCAACGATTACCAAGTTATTTTTAAGGATTACTAAAATGGCAAGCCCTTGCCTGCTAGCGAAAATTCATCGTATAATCACATTCTATATAATAGCCCATGTTTATTACCAGAATAAGGAACAGCAACAATATCAATCATACGTTGATATCATACAGTGTTACACTTTTGAAAATATTTCGGGTTAAAATCATTACAATATGAAAGTCATATTCATAAATAAATTCCAAGTGTGTACATGGTAGAATATTAATTCATGGGCTACAAGTGCGTACCCGGCATATTATTCAGATTAAAATTCCGCTTACATATTATAACGTATTTGATTTTTTTGTAAATTTCGGGTCTCAAAAAACCAAATATGTATTTATGAAACGATTCTTGACTTATGCCCTGGTTGTACTGCTGGCGACAGCGTGCTACAACGATGACGAGCTTAAATCTCGTCTGGAACGATGTGGATCAGAGACTTACAAAAGTGGAAACACTGGTCTCTTCCCTCAACACCCAACTCACAAAACTGCAAGAACTGATCGCAGGGAAACAGTTCATCAGCAACATTGAGGACAAAGAGGACGGCACTCACGTCATCACCTTTGTCAATTCCTATGGCGAAATGTCCACCATGACCCTGAAAGACGGGTCCAAAGGAGCAGACGGAAGCGACGGTCAAACCCCAGACATCTCGGTGAAGCAGGCTCCGGACGGAAAATGGTACTGGACAGTAAACGGAGAGTGGCTGCTGGACTCTGAAGGAAAGACGGTACCCGTCACCGGAGAACGTGGAGTCACTCCTTCCATGAAGATCGAAAACGGGAAATGGTACGTTTCCTACGACAACGGCATCACGTATGTCGAATGTGGCCAGGCCACGGGCGACGCCTTCTTCAAGGACGCAAGGTTGAGCGAGGACGGCAAGACAGCCTACCTCACACTCGCCGACGGCACTGTGCTTACTTTCGAGATATACAAGGAGTTCGGAATCGCGGTGGAAGTGCCTTCTTCTCTTATCTATTCCGGCCAGACCAAGGAATATGCCTACACCATCACAGGCGGAGACGAGAACACGATTCTGGAAGTGCTTCCAAAAGGCAATTGGGAAGCAGAGGCCAAAGCCACTGATGAAAAGAGCGGTGTGATCGCCGTGACAGCGCCTGACTCACCTGAGGTAGGCAAGGTCATCGTCCTTCTCAGCGACGGGGCCAACAAGACCCTTATGAGAACTCTGACATTTGTCGCCGGAAATGTGCACGTCAGCACGACTTCGGTCGAAAGTCCGGCTTCAGGTGGAGTGTTCAATGTGGATGTGACAACAAACCTTGAGTTCACAGCTGAGATTGAATCAGATCAGACATGGGCACGTCTGGTAGAGACCAAGGCCTACGAAGTCTACACCAAGACCATCAGCGTCAGCGTTGACAAGAACGAAATGCCTTATGCAAGAGAGGCAAGACTGACTTTGAAGAACGACGGCAACATCATAGAATCAATTGTCATCTATCAGAATCCTGTCACTTACCCAGACAATGTCATGGTACTTGTGATGCAGCCTCTTGCTAAAGACAGCTGTGTCGTGCTTCCTGTCACATACAACAGAACGACTCCGGAATACAACGTGGATTGGGGCGACGGTACCAAAGAGACTGTAAAGTCGGCTTCTTACCCGAAGCACAAGTACAACGACGCATCCAGGTTATACCCTGTACAAATTAGCGGAGCCATCGGTTCTGTCAGCCGCGTCAGCGTAACCAAACACGATGCTGATCTTGTGGAAGTCATCCAATGGGGTGACCTTTCTCTCTCCGGTGTTAATTTTGAATATCAGACAAACCTGATACGCATCGCAGCCCCTAAGGGTGACGAACTTAAAAATGTCAGCTCTTGCAACAATATGTTCCATAATTGCAAAAGCCTGAAAGAAATTCCAGCCAAATTCATGCAGGGACTCAGCCCGAAGACAACCAATTTCAACAACACATTCGATGGCTGTGAATCTCTGGAATACCTCGACCCTGACATATTCAAGAACTTCACGACAGCGGGCATAGCAATGCGTTCTCTGTTTCTCAACTGCAAGAACCTGAAGAACGCGCCTACTTTCAAATACTTCAAATTCAAGCCTTCCTGCGAATACCTTTACAACCAAACTTTTTCAGGTTGCGAATCGCTTACAGAGATTCCGGAACACATGTTCAACGAGACAGCCAAGGCCGTCACCAGATCCACGAAACTGACGAACACTTTCAAAAACTGCAAGTCCTTGGAAGTCATACCGGACAGTTTCTGGGAGAATCTTCCTGTCGATAAGATTGTGGAACTGAACAACGCGTTCCAAGGCTGCGAGTCCCTGAAATCAGAGAGTCTCGGATTCCTTAATAAACTCCTGAAGGTCTACAAATGGCAGAACGCGTTCTACGGCTGCACTTCATTGACCACACTGCCGGAATACGAGGTGGAGATGGACGGCAAGACAGTCAGTGTTCCTGTCTACATGAGAGACGCAGAGGAGTACAAAGCCTATTTTGCAAACAGAAATTACTCGGCTACCAATTTCTGCTTCAAGGACTGTGTCAACCTCGAAGGTTACTTCGACAAGATCCCTCAGTCATGGGGCGGCGGTTGGGACGGCACCACAGAAAAGCCTTCGATCGAGGTGACGGCAACCCTCCCGGAAAAAGACGGTTACTTCAGCATCGATTTCCATGTAAAAGGCAAGAGTGTCGCTACGGCTTACTATTACCTTACAGCCAAAGCCATTGCGGATGAAATACTTCCGAAGTACAATAATTCTTACAGCGAGTTGTGCGAGCAGAAGGGTATCGAAATCGAGAGTGAATACCTTAAGGCATTGAATTCAGACCAGGGGCTCACTCTTGGATTCACCGAAGGCGTGCCTAATGTGGAGTATATTCTCATCGTTTCAGGAAAGAATATGTTCGGCGAAAGCTATGCCTATAAGGTTCAGGCCACCACAGCTATTCCAAAGGGTTCTGACGAGTACGAGCGTTACCTCGGCGAGTGGACGGTGACCAGCGCTTCAGCCACATCCGAATATGTCGGCTATGACCGCAAGCCTATCTCATTCGACATCAAGATCGAGCCTTTCCGCGTTGACGAGAGCTACTATGTCTATGGATGGGGTGTCACAAAATTCACGGACAATTACCCGATGATTATGTTCTTAGAGGACGGAAAACTCTGTGCATGGACCGGAGCCCACCATGGTTCGGTTATATATCAGGGTTACCCATATAGTGACGGCATAAGCTACAACATAGTCCTCAACTCATACACTCTGTGGGAAGACGGCTCTTACGGCATCTACATGGCCGACGGAGAGAAGGTCGGCGAGGCTGAATATGCCGAAGGCAGTTTCAACATGAATGGAGTGAAGTCGAAGTACTATGCGGAGCGGGGTTACGACATCATGTGCCACGGCTTTGACTTCTGCCTGTCAATGGGCGGTCCAGGCTGGTCCAAGATATTCATCGCTCCGGAAGTCGTGAAGGATCAGTATGTCATCCACGGAGAGGACGGCAAGAACTACGCTCCGTACATCCTCGCGCCTTACACATTCACAAGAAAGGCGACAAAGAGCAACACCGCCAGCGTGACCGTCGAGCGCAACAAAGCCTTGATGGACAGCGGCGAATGCCTGCCGGCAAGTTTCGGCAAGGCCGAGGTGAAAGCCAACGCCAATGAGCCTGCCAAGGGATTCTACAGATTCTGATCAAAACTCTCTTCACGCTCCTGAAGAGTGTGATCATTATAGTCCAAAGCGCTGCCGGTAGTCTGTCCGGCAGCGCTTTTGTCATCATACCGGATTCAATCACAGAAAACTGAAGGTGATGCTGACGTCACCGAAGCGGTTTGGCTTACCGTTGTACTT
>ULSU01085334.1_pt1 | contig 15565 bp, 12 predicted proteins | sample 1956941 | NCBI WGS metagenome assembly ULSU01 (sample SAMEA4835715, study PRJEB28245) | human gut metagenome | biome: gut microbiome; material: fecal sample | place: Denmark | collected 2008
GCGACAAGGGGGCAATGAAAACAGACGAAGTCTGCGGGCGCCCTCTTGACCCCTTCGCCGGTCGCCTCTAAGCGACTTTTGGGGTATTGTAACTGATTTTTGGTTTCCCAATAAACACGCGGAAACTGTATGATAGCCGAAACTAACTCAATCGCGAAAAGGGTGTCGAGAGGGTCGAAGACCCTTCGCGGGTGCAGGGCAGAGCCCTGCCGGAGTCCAGAGGCAGAGCCTCTGGCGCCTCCCCATAAAAAATGCGACTGCCAGCGCAGCCGCATGATACGTTGGTCAGATGTAGTCGGAAATGTAGGGGGCTTCATGCAGCAGCGCGTGGTCAAGACGGGCGATTGCTTCGTCAGAGCCTGTGATGCGCCCGATGCGCGCTAACTTCGCGGCGGTCTTGTAGCCGATGAGCAGGGTCGAGAGCGTCGCGATGCTCATGCGCAGCTCGTAATCCGGGTCGCGGTCGGTCAGCGTGCAGTTCCCGCCCTCGAACCAGACGCGGAACGGGCGGTTGTTCCACGGCAGGAAGGCATCATCAATATCCAAATCGAAGCAGACGCCCTTTTCCTCCGGCGAACAGTGGTATAGATGTAGAAACTCTTCCACATCGACGATGCGCCCCATGATGTACGGGCGAATCATTTCGCGGATGTCGCCGTCATCCATCTCAAAGGCAATCGGCTCGTTGAAGTAGGAATTGCCGCGCACCTCGTCAATCATCGAGTCATGCGCGCGAATATACTCCCACAAGCCTTCATGCGCCTCACGGTTGATGTAAATCATTTCCTTGATGTGCATGATATCATCCTTGATGAGATAAACCATGTAGCCCATCGGGGTAGCGTGCTGGTCGTAGTAGACGGCGACGACGGTGTCATCCTCGTCCCAGCGCCAGTATTCCTCCCACGCCAGCGAGTTGCGGAACAAACACCCGTGGGTGCTGCTGGCAAAGCGCGTGTGGAGGTTCATAAAATCCTTGTTCTCCCAGTTGACACGGCGGACATAGCCGGGCGCTTTCGCCTTGGACGGAATCTGCCTGTCCTTGACGGTGAAGGAGATTTTGTTGGAGATGATTTCCCAGCCGAAGCGGCGGTAGAGCGGGATGGAGTAAGGGAACAGCATCCCGAAGGGCTGTTTGCGCTCCCGCATGTGTACCAGCGCTTGGTACATCAGGCGCTTCATGATGCCATGCCCGGTGTATTCCGGGTAGGTGCAGACGCTGGTGACGAACCCGATGGGGTACACCGAGTCGTAGATATTCGCCTTCAAGGGGTAGACGGCAATCTGTGAAATGAGGGTTTCGCGGTCAAAACAGCCCAGCACGTCCGCGCGCTTGAGCACGGGGCACTTGGACTGCTTGATTTCCTCGTCCTTCCAGCCGGTGTCGAACAGTTCCTGCTCCGTCACCTGAAAGGCATAACGAAGCAGGGCGTTGTACTGGTCAAGGTCATCGGTCGTCAGCGGTCGTATCTGATAGCCCTGCGGCAAATCCATGCTTTGTTCCATGTAGGGAAACACCTCCTGCGTTACACTGAAATTGTAACGCGAAACGCCGGTGAAGTCAAGGGGAAAAGCGCTGCCGGACTTTTTCAAAATGCGAAGGTTGCACAAATGCGCTTCCTATGCTATAATAAAATGTCCACGGAATGTTCATTAGCGGACATTCCGCGTTCAGACACTTTGCGAATATACCGGGGCGCGCAGGCTGCTCCGTTTTGAAACATTGCAGCAGGAGGTGAGCCGGCACTATGCCGGATACCATGTTCATGAAAGAACGAATGCTCATCACGGGCGGTCACGCGCTTCAGGGAACGGTACACATCAGCGGCGGTAAAAACACGGCGGTGGCGGTCATTCCCGCGACGCTGCTGTGCGACGAGCCCTGCACCATTGAGAATCTGCCGGATATTTCGGATGTTCATGCGCTGGTGGATATTCTTTGCAGCCTTGGCGCGAAGGTGAATTACGAGCCGAACCGCTTCATGACCGTTGACCCGCGCCCGGCGGAAGGCTGGCAGGTCTCCTACCGCGATTCGCAGCGCCTGCGCGCAAGCTACTACCTGCTGGGTGCGCTGCTGGGGCGGCGTGGTCAGGCGGAGGTATACCAGCCCGGCGGATGCGAAATCGGGTCGCGCCCGATTGACCAGCACCTCAAGGGCTTCCGGATGCTGGGCGCAAATGTAGAACAAATGGGCGGGCGCATCAAGGCGAAAGCGGACGTGCTGACGGGCACGGACGTTGTTTTTGACTGCGTATCTGTCGGCGCGACGATTAACGTGATGCTCGCCGCTGCCAAGGCACACGGCACGACCATTATCTACAATGCCGCCAAGGAGCCGCATGTCGTGGATTTGGCGAACTTCCTGAACTCAATGGGCGCGCGCGTCAAGGGCGCAGGCACGGATGTTATCCGCATCTTCGGGCGCGATTATCTCCACGGCGCGAACTACACCGTCATCCCTGACCAGATTGAGACGGGCACGCTGATGATTGCGGCGGCGGCGACGCACGGCGATGTGGAACTGACAGGCTGCATTCCGACGCATATGGAAGCGCTGTCGGCGAAGCTGCTGGAAATGGGCGCGCGCGTGACGGAATCCGACGATACCCTGCGTGTGCGCGGAACGCTGTGCGGCTACCGCGGCGTGAACATCAAGACGCAGGTGTATCCGGGCTTCCCGACTGACCTGCAGCAGCCGATGAGTACGCTGCTGACGACAGCGATGGGGCAGTCCATCGTCCGCGAAACCATCTTTGAATCGCGGCTGAAGCATCTGACCGAAATTGGGCATATGGGCGCACACGTTCAATTCGTGGACAACGCGACGGCGATTATCGAGGGCGTGCCGGAGCTGTACGGCGCACCGGTAACGGCCACCGACCTGCGCGCGGGTGCGGCGCTGGTGATTGCGGGCCTGATGGCGCGCGGTGTGACGGAAATCTACGAGCCGGAGTACATCGACCGCGGCTATGAGCATCTGGAGGACAAGCTGTGCTCGCTGGGCGCGGAAATCCGGCGCGAGAAGTTCGAGTGACGGGGTTCCGAAGGATGACCATGAACTGTTCAAAATTCATGGCTTCGGATATTGATATATGCCAGGCAGCATCACATCCCTTGCTGTTGGATGCGCTGACTGCGACGGCTCCATGAATCAGGCGCTTGGCTGCTGATTCCGTGGGACAACCTGCGTGCCTTCGAGTGAATTAGAGTGTGTTTCTAAATTCACCCGGCAGCATTTTCGGCATCTTTTCTTGCACTTCTGCGTCTTCAAACCTCGATTTACCGCCAGTAAACCTTCGGTTTTCATCCTTGAATTGCAAGAAAATCTGCTCGAAACTGCACCGGTCTCATTTTAGAAACACACTCTAGGATAGCAAAACAGCCGCAGAGCAAACAGGAGGTGTTGGCGATGCGGAATCCATTTGGCGTATTGGGGTTGGAAGCGTCTGCCGACGCGGATCAGGTGCGCGCAGCGTATCGCAAATTGGTAAAAACTTGCCATCCCGATAAATTTCAGGACGAAACGGAACGAAAAGCCGCGCAGGAAAAAATGATTACGCTGAATCTGGCGTATGAGGAAGCGATGAAGCTCGCGGTCAACCGGACGACGGCATCCGCTGCTTTCAACCGCGAACTTGACCAGCAGGATGCGCTGACACTGGCGGCAAAGATGCTCCGGCAGGATAATCCTGAAGCGGCATTGCGGCAGCTCCTGCGCGCATCCACCCGCGACAGCGCATGGTACGCCATGCAGGGCAAAGTGCTCATGGCGCTGGAACAGTACGAATCAGCACATCAGTCCTACCGCGAGGCGATTCGCCGTGAACCGAACAACAACCTGTACCGGCAGGGGGCGCTGGACGCGGCGGTGGCGCTGAAAAAGTCGCGGACACCGTGGGGACGCATTCAGAAGCTGATTCGCCGCTGGAAAAAGGAACACGGAGGGGAAAAAAGATGAAAAGGCTGCTGTCGCTGCTGCTCTGCGCGGTACTGGCGCTGTTCTGCGCGACGACCGCACAGGCGGCCAGCGTGTCCATCACACTTACGGCATCGGAATACGCGCTGCATTATGCCTTTGATGCGGGCGCGCAAGACCCGTTCGTCATCCTCGAATACACAACGCCCGCCGAAAAAGGCTGGATGATGCTGTACAGCGAGGACGGGCATTTTGAGGGCGATGTTTCCCTTGCCTACTCTGGCGCGGGCGGCAAAACGAGCGTTGCACTGACCTCGGCGCGCACAACGGGCAGCATCGGCAAAGCATCGACGACGCTTCCGAAGGCTGCGGATTATCAGAAGCCGACTGGGAAGAGCAACGCGAAAGTGACGGATTTTGTGCTGACGGAAACGCCGGAGGGCTTCCACTACGCGTTCAACGCCATTGGCACGGACTACATGCTCCTCTACTGGCGAAGCAAGGAACAGACCGTCACCCAGCCGGTTTACCCGGACGAAAACGGGCATTACGAGGGCGACGTCGTCAGTGAATTGACCTTCGCGCGGACGCAGTTCACCGTGCAGGTGAAAAGCGGATCGGGCAGCATGAAGAAGGAAGCGACCGTGCGCAAGGGCTACCAGGCGCCGGAAGCGCCGCAGCGGCAGGAGGGGCGCTTGAGCGGCGTGACCGTCTGCATTGACGCGGGACATCAGGAAAACGGGCGCTTCGTCAATGAGCCGATTGGACCGGGGCTGACTGGCTCGACCAGCGGCAAGGGCGGCATGGCACAGGGAACCAAGACGAATCGCCGCGAGAGCATTGTCTGCCTGGAAATTGGAATGCTCCTGCGCGACGAGCTGCTTCGGCAGGGCGCGAACGTCGTCATGACCCGCGAAGATCAAACGACGTTCCACACGAACATAGAACGCTGTGAAATCGCGGAAGCGGGCGGCGCGCAGATTATGCTCCGCCTGCACTGCAACAACTCCAGCAACCGCAGCAAGCGCGGCATACAGGTTTACGGCCCGCTGAACAGCGACTATGCCAAAGCGGTTGCGGATGCGGACACCTACCGCGAAATGGGGCAGAAGCTGCTGGATGCGATGAAAACGCGTGTCGGTATGACGCTGGCGAACTCCACGGGCATGGTGCGGCTGAACGACAACTATGTCGGCAACAACTGGGCGAAGATGATGTGCTTCCTTGTGGAGATGGGGTATTTATCGAATCCGGCGGAGGAATATCTACTGGTGACGCCGGTGTATCAGCAATGGCTGGCGGAAGGCATGGCGGACGGGGTGTATGAGATTGCGGTCGCCCGCGGGTGGGTGCAAGCGCAGTAGGGTGCTGCGCTTGGATTGCGCCCCCCTTTGTGTGCGGAAGCAAACGCCCTTTATTTTATTGGCAATTTGGCTTTGTCGCAGGAATTTCGCCTCTGCGGAGGCGACAAGGGGGCTTTGCGGTCGCCCCCTTGACCCCTTCGCTGGTCGCCACCCATGTTACTTGGATTTTTTCGTGACTTTTCTTGGATAAACACGCGGACACAGCATGAGTGTGTCACCAACCGAATCGCGCGGAAGGGTCAAGGGAGGAACTCCCTTGTGGAAAGGAAAACGTATGAAACGGAAACTGCTGCTGATGCTGCTGTGCGCGGCGCTGGGATTGGGCGCTGCGCAGGCGGAGGTATACCGGGTGGAGAACGAAACGGATGTGCCGGCGGATTGGGCGGAGAAGGATACGCTGCGCCTGACCTGCATTGACACGAACCGCTCAGACGCGATGGTGCTGCAATCCGGCGGGGAAGCCATGATGGTGGACAGCGGCGAAGGGCGCTATCGCAGGCGCGTGTATGCGACGCTGGATGGATATGGCATCACGGAACTGAAGTATCTGCTCAACACGCACTGCGATGATGACCACCTGCACGGCTTCATCTACCTTATGTATTCCGATTTGTATCAGGTGGATGCGTTCCTGTCGCCCAACACCACGACGTATGTGGACGAAGAGGGCTACCATCAGCAGGCGGTCAAAGCGACGGGGACGAAGAACATCCCCTATGTGCAGATTGGCGACGGCGACGAATTGACGCTGGGCAACGCAAAGCTGACGATTTTCCGCTGCCCTCTGCCGACAGGGCAGAACAACCGCAGTGCCGCCTGCATGGTGCAGTTCGGGGATTCGCGGGCGTTCCTGACCGGCGACATTGACAACGAGACGATGCAGTGGTACGCCGCGACGTATGGCGAAAAACTCCGCTGCGATATCCTCAAAGCGCCTCATCACGGGTTGGCGACGATTCCGGACAGCTTTGTGGAGCAGACACAGCCGCAGGTGCTGTTCGTCCCCAACCGCTCCGCCCTCAGCACAAAGGTGACGGCGGGCTGGGTGAAGAACCACATGCCGGGCGCGGCGCTCTACTTCTCCGGCGACGGCACGGTTACGATGCTGACCGACGGCACGGACTGGTATATCTGGCAGGAACCGAACTACGTTGATCCGCAATAAGGAGGGGCTGCTGATGAAACGCATGATGCGTCTGCTGTCGCTGGCGCTGTGCCTGATGCTGGTGCAGCAGACGGCGTTTGCCGCGATTCCGGAGGATTACGTTGTCCGCCACGGCGACCGCGAATCCAAAAAAATCGCGATCACGGTGGATGACGGCTGGAACATGGATGCTGTGTATAAAATCCACGAATTGAGCATTGAACTTGATTTCCCGGTGACGTGGTTTATCGTCGGCAAGCTGTTCTGCGCGGAAGACCGTGAACTGTGGGAAGACGCGCTGGCACACGGCGATGAGTTCGGCAGCCATACATGGAAGCACGCGCAATTGCTGGAATACTCCGAGTCCAGCGCGGATGCGCAGGTGCGCCTGTCGCAGGAGCGCGTGGACGAGGTGCTGGGCTACCACTATCCGCTGCGGCTGCTGCGCCCGCCGTTCGGACACTACATGAACTCCGAGAAGAACTTCCTGCCGATTTTCTATGCGCACGGCGTGGAGAAGGTCGTCCTGTGGGATGTGGCGCAGACCGAACCTTATCAGGCGTTCCGCGACACCCAGAACGGCTCGATTTTGCTGTATCACGCGCGAATGGCGGACTATGAGTGCCTGAAAACGCTGATTCCCATGCTGCGCGACGCGGGATTCGAGTTCGTGACGGTTTCTGATTTGCTGGGGCTTGAACCGCTGGTGCTGGACAAGCCCGACGATGCGGAAGCGACCGATGCGCCCGAAGCGACAAAGCTCCCGGAAACGACGAAAGCGCCGGCAGTGACGAAAGCCCCGAAGCCGACGAATCCGCCGAAGCCGACGGAAGCCCCGAAGCCAACGGACGTGCCGAAGCCGACGGAAGCGCCGAAGCCGACGGACGTGCCGAAGCCAACGGAAGCCCCGGAGCCGACGGAAGCGCCGAAGCCGACGGACGTGCCGGAAGCGACGGACGTGCCGGAAGCGACGTATGTGCCGGAAGTAACGGACGTGCCAGAAGCGACGGACGTGCCGGAAGCAACGGAAGCGCCGAAGCCGACGGACGTGCCGAAGCCGACGGACGTGCCGAAGCCGACGGATGTGCCGGAAGTAACGAATCCGCCGGAAGTAACGGAATAAGCAAACAGCTCCCTGATGGCAGCAAAAATCTGCTTCATTGGGGAGCTGAATTTTTGTCCCAAAACGGAAATTTGTACATTTGTCGTATTATATAAAAACGGGTCAGGGGAATGTGCTTCCCTTGACCCGTATTCGTTTACTTATCCGCCGGACGGTGCGTTGCTTCCCAATTGTCATAGTCATCCAGGAAACTGTATTCCTTTTCGCCGATTTTCCAGCCCGGCATGGTGTCCAGACTGACGGCGTGAATCGCGCTGAACACGTTCTTCTCTACATCGGGGTTCGTCTCCCGAAGCGTTTTCAGCAGCTGCTTGATTTCCGCGCGCTTCGAGTTGCCGATGCCATCGCCGCTTTTGTCGCGCTCTTCGGTCAGACGGCAGGCGCAGGCGATAAAGTGCAGGTCGTTGAAATCGCGCCAAGCGCAGATGTCCTCCTCGTGGATGCAGTACATTGGGCGAATCAGCTCCATGCCGGGAAAATTGCGGCTGTGCAGTTTCGGCAGCATGGCTTGCAGCTGGGCGCCGTAGAACATCCCCATGACGGTCGTCTCCACAACATCGTTGAAGTGATGCCCAAGTGCGATTTTGTTGCAGCCCATTTCCTGCGCACGGTCGTAAAGGAAACCGCGGCGCATCCGGGCGCAGAGGTAGCAGGGATTTCGCTCGGCGATTTTCGTTGTCTCGAAAATGCTGCTGTCAAAAATGCGGATGGGGATTTCCATCAGGGCGGCATTGTCGATGATGCGATGGCGGTTTTCGGCATTGTAGCCGGGATCCATGACGAGAAACTCCGTCTCGAAGGGAATGTCGGTGTGGCGCTGCAGCAGCTGCATCATTTTCGCCAGCAGCATGGAGTCCTTGCCGCCGGAGATGCACACAGCGATGTGGTCGCCGGGAGCAATCATTTTGTACTGCTTGATGCCACGGACGAACGGCCGCCAGAGCGGCTTGCGGAAATCGGAGAGGATGCTGCGCTCGATGCGTGCAGCAGGGGATAGGGTACGCGGCATGGGGCGTACCTCCTTTGTCGAGTGAATTGGTGTGTTTACCGCGTCTATTGTAGCATACTTTCCTGCGTTTGTCATGGAGAAAATTCGCCGATACCGCATACTGTTTCCGGATCGTTCAGTCCTGTCCATTCTCATTTTTCTTCGGCGCGATGCGCGATAAGACTGGATTGCGATAATAACCATCGGGGTCAAGCTGCATGGTTTTCATAATCGCCGCCGCATCCAGTTCCGCATTGTCCAGCCCATCGTACATTTCAACAGGCTGACCGCCGCAGTTTGACCAAAGATGGCTGTGATTGTTCAATTCACAGAGGCGGTTCGCGAATGCTTCAAACTGCGGCTTGGTAAACTGAATGCCGGCTTCTTCAAGCAACTCCACATAGTAAGAAAATTGATCGCAGACAAACGACAGCAGAATCCCGTGCTGGATTTTTTCCATGATGCGCTGCAAGTATGGCTTGTTTGCTTCTTCGGAAACCGCTTTTTTGCGCCACGCCGCCTTATAATCGTCATACTCCCAGTGGTCATCTTTTGTCCAGAATACAACCTCTGACAACGCCTTGCCGCACAGAGGCGTGCCGTCGGGCGCAGTGGTTTTGGCGTCCGGAGCGACATGGAGGTTTGCCAGAAAGAAGCGGAGAGAACGCGCTTCTGGCGTTTCCCAGAAATAATTCGGGTCGGCATACGCATAGAACACATCGTGTGCGGGAACGACACAGGGCTTATCGTCCTGATAGCTCAGCAGCTTGTAATACTCATTCAAGCCCCAAATGTTCGGGTAAATCAGCATTCTATGAACCAGCTCGGCATCCTGAATGCTGATGGACGTCTCCTCTTCGTACAGGTCAGGCAGCAGCATGATGGCATAGGCATGCTTTTCAACGCGCACAATTTCCGCAAAGGAAAAGAAATCCTTGCGGAGAATCTTTTTCTTGGCAGTCAATTCCGGCTCAACATGCTGAAAAAGCTCCCATGCGTGCCAGAGTGTCATCGTCCCATAAAGATTGGCACAGGCATCAAAGAAACGGTGGAGGAGGCCAAGACGCGCTTGCCCTTCTGCGGTGCTGTTGTCAAGTCGATGATGGGTGTCGATGGCAAGCCGTGTGTATAGGCGCGAGAGTTCTGTTTTGCTGACGGGTTTGGGCATTTTGACGCTCATGCGGATTCCTCCCTTCAAGCGGAAAAACAACTGCTTTCATCGGCGATTATAACACGAAATCACGATGGGGGCAAAGGGAATTTTCTTTTTTGCAAAAGCGGTGGAAAATGCGGATTTTCCCTTGACGGACAGGGCAAATTTTGCTACAATAGACCTTTGGCTGAGGGGCATTTTCCTCTCGGCTTCATAGGGGACTGATACTATTTCTGGATTCACCTGCGCCATTTGCTTGCGCCTTTTCATCCGGAAATAGTATGAATACGGAAAGGAAAGCAACATGTCAGAAAAACAGGAACAGCAGAACACGGAACGCAGCCGGATGCTGGGCACGATGGAGATGCGCAAGCTCGTGCCGACGGTGTCCGTGCCGATTATGGTGTCGATGCTGGTGCAGGCACTGTATAATATCGTCGATGGGATTTTCGTCGGGCAGTATTCGCCTGATGCGCTGACGGCCGTCAACCTCGCTATGCCGATGCAGATGCTGATGATTGCCGTTTCGACCGGCATGGGTACGGGCATCAACAGCTTGATTTCACGCAGGCTTGGCGAAAAGCGCCCGCATGATGCGCGCGACGCCGCCCGCCACGGCATCCTGATTGAGGTCGTCGGCTGGCTGCTGTTCGTTATCGTGGGGCTGTTCTTCGCCCGCGCGTATATCGGCATGACGAACCCGAAGGCGGAAGTGCTGGAAATGGGCACACTGTACCTGCGCATCGTCTGCACGCTCAGTTTGGGACAGTTCATGTCCATTTGCTTTGAACGCATGATGCAGGCGACGGGCAACACAACGCTGTCGATGATTACCCAGCTGTCCGGCGCAGTGACGAACATCATCCTTGACCCGATTCTGATTTTCAGCTGCCAAATGGGTATCGCCGGCGCGGCGGTTGCGACGGTTATTGGTCAGGTTGTGAGCTGCACCGCCGGTTTCGTCCTGAATCAGTGGAAAAACCGGGAACTGCGCCTGACGCATGAGGGCTTCCGTTTCGACTGGAAGACGGTGCAGAATATCCTCGTCGTTGGCATTCCGTCCACCATCATGCAGGCGATTTCCTCCGTCTGCACAACGCTGATGAACATGATTCTGGCAGGCTTTGGCGATATTTATGTGAACGTTCTGGGCGTATATTTCAAGCTCCAGTCGTTTGTCTTTATGCCGGTGTTCGGGCTGTGCAACGGCATGGTGCCGATTGTGGGCTACAACTTCGGCGCGCAGAAGAAAAAGCGCGTCTACGAGTGCGTCCGCGTGTGTCTGGTGTATGCGCTGGTGATTATGGCGGTTGGCACGCTGCTGTTCCTTGCTGTGCCGAACCTGCTGATGATGCCGTTCGACTCCTCGGCGGACAAGGCGCTGACGGCGGAAGGCTGCGTCGCCCTGCGGATTATCTGCTCGCACTTCCTGATTGCGGCGGCGGGCATTACGCTCAGCACGGTCTTCCAGGCGGTCGGCCGCGGCACATACAGCCTGATTATGAGCCTGTGCCGCCAGCTGATTGTGCTGCTGCCCGCGGCGTGGGCGCTGTCCCTCATCGGCCCGAACGCCATCTGGTGGGCGTTCCCGATTGCGGAAATCGTCTCGCTGACGATTTGCCTGCTGCTTTACCGCAAGTGCGACCGCGAACTGATTGCGCCGCTGCCGGAAGAATAACGGTATTTATACTATTTCCAGATTCAACTGTGCCATCTTGGCGCATTTTCATCTGGAAATAGTATTAGGCAACACCGCCCGACGCGCCGCCGAGTTGCGCGGTGCTGCCATTATAGAAGAATCGCCCGATGCGCGGGAAATGCTCCGCACGCATCGGGCGATTTCTTTATCATGACTGCATTTTGCAAGGAACTATGATATCCCTTGTCAGATGTACAATTCAGCCTGTCAAAGACGCCGTTTCGCGCAGCAGTGAAGCGGCGTCAAGCACATGCAAGAGAGCAGTAAAGCATGGCATCAGGTGTTTTTTATGTTCGTTTTTCAGGGACTTGCGCAATCACTGTACAGATGCTATAATATTGTCACAGCGATTGAACAGACTGGAAACGGGAAAGAAGTTCCGTATCCTTTTGTGACAGATGGAACGCTGACAGCAACGAATGTCGTTCTGTCAAGAACCACAAAATGAATAGTAAGGATATGTTAAAACAAGGGAGGCAAGACCTATGAAACCGTATTGCATGATCAGCAATGCAAAGACCTTCGCTTTCTCCGCAGAAAATCCCACAGGCGCCAGAGCGGGCGGTTCCAAAGGAGGAGACTGCACCAAGCTCAGTCCGACCGTGGCGATTCGCGCAGGGGAGACGGTGACGCTGGTGGACACTGACGGTCCCGGAATGATCCAGAGCATTTGGTTTACCGGCTACGTTGGACACAGCTTCGTGATCCGCATGTACTGGGACAACTGCGAATATCCTTCCGTGGAAGCGCCCATTTCCGCATTTTTCGGAACCGCATACGATGAGAATTTTGTGGACAGGGATGGAAAATACGCGGTGCTCAACTCCGCACAGATCCTGGTGGCTCCCGGACGGGGACTGAACTGCTACTGGGAGATGCCTTTCAAAAAGCACTGCCGGATCACCATGGAAAACCGCGGCGAAAAGGATCAGCGCCTGTATTATATCATCACCGGCTGTCACTGTGAGGTGCCTGACGAGATCGGATATTTCCACGCTTCCTACCGTCAGGAGCATCCCGTTCAGAAGGGGCGTTCCTACACCATTATCGATGGTATTCAGGGAAAAGGTCAGTTCGTGGGCGTGACCCTGGCCACCGGAATGAACGGAAACAACACCTGCTGGGTGGAAGGCGAAGCCAGAATGTACATAGACGATGATAAATATCCTTCCATTCACTATACAGGCACAGAGGATTATTTCTGCGGCTCCTACGGCTTTGGAAATGATGTGCAGATTAAATCCTATCAGACTTACAGCGGTCTCTACAGCGGAATGTACGCCATTTACGGTGATAACCGTGCATTTTACAACGGTCAGCAGAGATTTCTGCTGTACCGCTTCCACGTCGCTGACCCGATCCACTTTGAAACCGGATTTCGCATGACGCTGGACAACATGGGATGGACTGGACCGCGGTACGACGACTATACTTCCTGCGCATACTGGTATCAGACGCTGCCGTCCGCGCCGCTGAAACCGCTGCCGTCGGACAAAGAGATGATCATGAAGTGACCGCCGCAGGCGAACGGGTGAAAAGCATTACAAAAAATCCAGGGTGTCAAGCAAAAGCGCTTGACACCCTGTTGACTTTATCCTATTTTCAGATAAGCATGCGCTAAGGCGTATGCAGCTGGCGCGGTCTGTGATACCTAACTTTTCTGCAAGAACAGTTTGGGTGAAGCCCTGCTCTTTTCGGCAGGATGCAATGAACTTCCCGATTTTCTCCTGATTCATGTGGAAGCATCTCCCTTCTGGCTGTCATTCTATCACGGAAAAGAGGCTTTGCACACGAACCAGCGGTAGATATGCCCGAAATCGCGATTTCACGGAACTCTACCGCGGGTTGAACGGCTTTATTCCGCTTCCGCCGGCAGGAACGGGAGCGTCATCGCCTCCCTGCCCTCGGAGGAGGCCATCGCCGCAAGCTCCTCTTCGCGCGCCATCACCAGTGCCCGCAGCGTCTTGTTGATGGACTCGGCATTGCTGTACTTCGGCGTTTTGCTGGCGTCGTAGTTCATGTCAATCTGCATCAGGTGCAGCACATGCGCCGCCAAAGACCCGGTGATGAACTTCGGCTGATAGTTGTTCACCTGCACGGTGTCGCCCGCCGCGCGGTCAATGCCGGTGGTCTGTACGGGATAGAGGGTGATTTGCTGCCCCTTGTAAGTGCCGCCATCATCAAACGTCAGCACGGCGCGGAGCATCAGCGCGGGCGCGGCGTCCTGCACGGCGGGGGTGCGGTTCTTGTTCTCCTGATACGCCTTGCGGTTGCCACCGAAGCAGAAATTGCCCAGCGAGTAGAAGGCGCTGCGGTTGTTGATGACATCCATGCCCATGACGACGTGCGCGTGGTGGCAGATGACCAAATCCGCCCCAGCGGAAATCGCCATTTTGGTGAAGATGGTCTGCGGCTTAGTGCGGTGGCGGCCGTACTCCTGCCCGCCGTGGAGGATGGCAATGACCGCGTCCGCCTGACCGGACTGCTTGATTTCCGTAATCTGCTGGCGGAGATACGCACCGTTGCCATTGGGGTCTTGCGGGTTGTAGTCGTCCCAGAGCAGACTCATCAGGCAGATGGTCACGCCGTCCTTGGTATAGAAGTAGAACTTTTCCGTTTCGGGGTCGCGGTTCTTGTTGTATGTGCCAAACCAGCCGAGACCTTCTGCTTCGACGGCGGCAATTGTATCGCGGAAGCCCTGTGCGCCGTAGTCGAACGCATGGTTGTTTGCCAGCGACGCGACTTCCACGCTCGCGGCGGAAAGCACCTTGGCGTACTCCGTCGGTCCACGGAACCAGTAGCCATCGTCGCCTTTGCCCTTGTCACGCGGGTAAAGGACGTTGTTGTCGGTCAGCACGCCCTCCAAATTGACGACGGTCAGGTCATCCTCGGCAAAGAAATCCGCGAAGTTTTTGAGGAAGTATCCCGCACCTTCGCGGTCATAGACGGCAAAGAAGCTGTCCTCGGCGGTGCGCAGGTAATCCTCGCCGCCAAGGGTGATGTCGCCAGTGAAGGTGAGGGTGATGGTCTTCTCCGCCAGCGCGAAAGAGGGGAGAAGACAGAGAAGCAGCAGCAGGCAGGTTATCTTCCGCATGTTAATCCTCCATCACCGTCGGCGGGATAAGGGTGAAAGTGTAGGGATCATCCAGCGTGCCCGTGCCGCCGGAAATCTCGCTCGCGCTCAAAGACAGATAGCACGCAGGCCGCATCCCCTCGTCCAGCGTGATGACGTTGATGCGCCCCAACTCGCCCTTGGACTTGATGCACCGCGCGTGGCGGGCGTCGGAGGAGGACTGGGAGCGCGTCCAATAGGGGGAATGGCCGCCGCGCTGGCTGCCGTACTTGAACAGCCCGTTCGCCAGAGCGTAGGGCGTACCCCACGCCTTGCGGCTTTCATTGCTGGTGAAGCCGTACGCCTTGTTCTTCAAATCCGCATCGCTGGCGAGGAAAAACAACCCGAACGTGTCATCCGGGGTCAGCATGGCATGCTCGTCGTCCGTGAAGCAGTTCTGGGCGAAATCACCGCAGAGGTAGCGGCTCATTTCGGTTTGGGTGAAGTCACCGTTGAAGCCGGGCTTCTTCTTGTTGGTGGGCTTGTTGGCGTACTCCTGATAATCGCTGTGGATGGGGCGCGCCTCCAGCACATATTCGCTCAGCAGATACGCTCTGCCGTCCTCAACGCTCAGCACGCGCCAGACAATCGGCTCGACGCCGCCGTCCGCATCCTGCGGGCACTGCCCCAGCGTGACATAGACATAGCCGGATTTGGCGTCGTAGCCGCGCAGGGCCACATCTGCCAGCGCACAGGAGACCATCAGCAGCGCGGCAAGAAGCAGCGCAATGATTCGCTTCATTGTAATAACCTCCTTCAGGTTTGCACTTCCTATCATACCATACCCACGCGCGAAAGTCCACGAAAAACAGCGGAATTTACATTTTGACTGCGGAGGCGGCGTTTCGCTTGCGAAAAACCCAAATTTTTTGCATTTTCCCTCTTGACAGCGCCGCCAAAGGATGATATAATAATCCATGTCGCCGCGGTTCGACCAAAGAACCCCGCGCAGACACCACTTGGCTGTGGTGCAAAGGTCACTGAGCTGGCGAAAGGCTCTGTGCATCGGGAGCAGTACAGGACTTGGGAGCATAGCTCAGCTGGGAGAGCATCTGCCTTACAAGC
>ULSU01037103.1_pt1 | contig 15503 bp, 14 predicted proteins | sample 1956941 | NCBI WGS metagenome assembly ULSU01 (sample SAMEA4835715, study PRJEB28245) | human gut metagenome | biome: gut microbiome; material: fecal sample | place: Denmark | collected 2008
TATGAATCATGCGCTCTAACCAGCTGAGCTATCCCGCCATCGTTCTTGATTGCGGGTGCAAAGGTAATGCTTTTTTGTTAATCGCCAAAACTTTTCGCAAAAAAAATCACAATAAAGTGCATTTTCTTTATCTTTTTCCCTATCTTTGCAAAAAATACAGGCCTTCCTAAGGGCTTAACTACTAAAACGACAACTATGGAGAAAAACAAAATCACTGTAGAACACCTCCTAAACTCAACCTCGAAGAATATCATTTGGCAGCTTATCGGTACCGATTCGGGTTTGCAGAAGTGGATAGCCGATAGCGTGACGCTCGATGGCGACCAACTCACCTGCGCATGGGGCGATGCCCACCGCCACCACGAAGTACGAATGGCAACGGTCAGCGTGATTGAGAAATACGGACGCATACGCTGGAGTTGGGACGACGAAACCGACGGGTCGTATGTAGAGATACGTATGGAGAAATGTAGTCTGACGGGTGGATACATGCTCAGCGTTACCGATTTTACAGACGATGGCGATAAAGACTGGCTCGAGGATATATGGACGAGCAACTTCGAGCGTTTGCGTCGTAAGTGTGGCGTGTAGGGTAGGAGTGGACTACTCCGGCAGTGTAAAAATACTAAAATCATTTAATTTCGTGGAGTATATGAAATATTTATGCTAATTTTGCAGCATAAAAAAGCATACATATACTTAACCTCTTATATGTAGTGCACTGGTGGAACAGTCTACCTATATATAATAAGGTAAAAACGCTCACGATGTTTCGTATAAAGAAATTAGATATCTTCATTGCAAAGCAGTTCGGTCTTTTGTTCATAGGAACGTTCTTCATCTGTCAATTTGTACTGATGATGCAGTTTCTGTGGAAATATGTCGACGAGCTAATCGGTAAGGGACTCTCCGTCGACGTGCTTGCCGAATTCTTTTGGCATATGGGACTCATGCTTGTGCCGCAAGCAATGCCGCTTGCCATTCTGCTTTCATCGCTTATAACATTCGGAAATCTCGGTGAAAGCTCAGAGCTGACGGCTATAAAAGCTGCAGGTATATCGCTCATGCAAGCGTTTCGTTCGCTCATAGCCATCAGTGTGGCTATCTGCGTGCTCTCCATTTATTTTCAGAACTCTATCGGTCCGGAAGCCAACCGCAAGCTCGCCTTGATGCTCATATCAATGAAGCAGAAGAGTCCGGAACTGGAAATACCGGAAGGCGTGTTTTACGACGGCATACCAAACTCTAACCTCTACGTGTCGAAGAAGAATATGGACACGGGTAAGCTTTACGGTATAATGATTTATCGCATGACTGGGTCGTACGAAGACCAGGCGATAATACTCGCCGACTCGGGCATGTTGCAGTCGACAGCCGAGAAGAAACACCTACTGCTCACGCTGTGGAGTGGCGAATGGTTTGAGAATATGCAGTCGCAGGAGTTGGCTGGCAGCGCTTCGGTGCCCTATCGTCGCGAGTCGTTTGTGCAGAAGCATATCGTGCTCGACTTTGATTCCGACTTTAATGTGAGCGATGGTTCGTCGATATCCAACGACGCACGCGGCAAGAGTTTCACGCAGATAGTTCACGATATGGACTCGCTGAAACAAGTGTACGATAGTATCGGCAACAACTACTACGCTGCCGATCGACTCACGTTCTATCGACTCGCTTCGGTTACGAAGAACGACTCGCTTCGCGCCCTACAACTTGCTACGACCTCAGCCTATAACGTCGATACAGCATACGCTCACCTCACGTCGCAACAGAAGCGAACCGCTATAAGTTATGCCCTGAACCGAGTAGGCTCGCGCAAGAGCGACCTCGAGTTTAAGTCGCTTATCACCAGCGATGGCGACCGTCTGATACGTCAGCACGAGATAGAATGGGTAGCAAAGATAACGCTCGCCTTGTCGTGCCTCATCTTCTTCTTTATCGGTGCGCCGCTCGGAGCCATCATACGCAAGGGCGGTCTGGGTCTGCCGGTGCTCATCTCGGTGCTCGTCTTCATCCTCTACTACATACTCGACAACTCGGGCTATCGAATGGCGCGAAGCGGTATGTGGACGATATGGTTCGGCAAGAGTCTTGCCCCCGCTGTGCTCGTGCCGATGGCGGTGTTCTTCACGTATAAAGCAACCAACGACTCCGTTGTGTTCAATGCCGACTTGTACGCCGACATCTTCCGTCGCTTCTTCGGTCTGCGCATCAAGCGCCCGATATATCGTAAGGAGGTGGTAATCAACGATCCGCGCTACGCCGACGACTTGGCACAATTGCAGCAGATGAACAACGAGATAGTCGAGTACTCGCACACGCATCGTTTGAAACGTGCACCAAGTTGGGTGAAAGTGTTCTTCAAGTACGAGCCAGACAACGTGATGGAGCGCATTGTGCCACAGCTGGAGCAGATAATAGAAGACCTCAGCAACTCGCGCGACCGCACTATCATCAACCATCTGAGCATGTACCCCGTGATGTCGGAGCGCGCCCACACACGCCCCTTCGAACGCAAGTGGCTGAACATTGTGGCAGCTGTCATCTTGCCGCTCGGTTTCGTGCTCTACATGCGAATGTGGCGCTACCGCTTGCGCCTGCAGCGCGACCTGAAGGTGGTGCAGACCGAGAACAAGATAATCATGGGCAGAATAAACGCCATACTCAATCGATAGCGGCATGCATAATGGCGATGTTTTAGAAACAATAATAGTAAGATAACGAATAATAATAACACTCATCAACAAATAAATAATATGGGAGAATTCAAACTGAGCAGCATCGAAGATGCTCTAAAAGATTTTAAAGACGGACAGTTCGTAATCGTGGTTGACGACGAAGACCGCGAGAATGAGGGCGACCTCATCATCGCCGCCGAGAAGATAACTCCTGAAAAGGTGAACTTTATGTTGAAGAACGCGCGTGGCGTGCTCTGTGCCCCCATCACCCTCTCGCGTTGTGAGGAGCTCGACCTGCCGCATCAGGTGAGCGACAACACATCAATGCTTGGTACACCGTTCACCGTTACAATCGATAAACTCGAGGGATGCACCACCGGCGTGTCAACACACGACCGTGCTGCCACCATCAAAGCACTCGCTGACCCAGCGTCTACACCACAGACCTTCGGCCGCCCTGGACATATCAATCCGCTCTACGCACAGGACAACGGCGTGCTCCGCCGCTGCGGACACACCGAGGCTGCCATCGACCTCTGCCGCCTGGCAGGTCTCTATCCGGCAGGCGCACTCATGGAGATAATGAACGAAGACGGCACAATGGCACGTATGCCCGATCTGCAGAAGATGGCAGAGGAGTGGGGCTTGCGCATCATCACCATCAAGGACCTTATCGCTTACCGCCTCAAGAAGGAGTCGATAATCGAAGTGGGCGAGGAGGTAGACATGCCTACAGAGTGGGGACACTTCCGCCTCGTGCCGTTCCGTCAGCAGAGCAACGGACTGGAGCACATGGCACTCGTGAAGGGCGAGTGGCGTGAGGACGAGCCCGTGCTCGTGCGTGTACACTCTTCATGCGCTACAGGCGACATCCTCGGCTCGAAGCGCTGCGACTGCGGACAGCAGCTCCACGCAGCTATGCAGATGATCGAGAAGGAAGGCAAGGGCGTAGTGGTTTATATGCAGCAGGAAGGTCGCGGCATCGGACTCATGAACAAGATTGAGGCATACAAGCTGCAGGAGGAAGGTTACGACACCGTGGATGCCAACGTGCACCTCGGCTTCAAGCCCGACGAGCGCGACTATGGTTGCGGAGCACAGATGCTGCGCCACCTCGGCGTGCACAAGATGCGCCTGCTCACCAACAACCCTACAAAGCGCGTAGGACTGGAGTCGTACGGACTCGAGATTGTGGAGAACGTGCCCATCGAAGTGATACCCAACAAGTACAACGAGCGCTACCTGAAGACTAAGCGCGACCGTATGGGTCACACCTTGCACCTCAAGTAAGGACTGTTGACACATACTGTAAGTATGTTGTTGAATTTTTAAGACCAAAGAATAAGATAACATGAGCTTGGGTGTATGCTATTTGTATATACCCAAACTAATGTTCTCGTCCTTTTTATAGAGCAAATGAGCCGTTTAGTAGCAAAAATAAAAAATAGCGATTATGATTAAGGTAATGATAGCGACGCTTGTATCGCTTATGTCTTTTGCTCCGATAATGGCGCAGAATATTAAGGGAAAGATTGAAAATACTAAAGGAGAACCTTTGGCTTTCGTGAATGTCGTGCTTCTGACTCGTGGGGATTCGGCCTTTGTCAAGGGGGCTGTGAGTGGCGAGGATGGTAGCTTTGTTATCGATTCTCCTTGCAATGACGGAATCATTAAGGTTTCATCAATTGGTTATACGACCGTTTTCCGAGATTGTCGTGGAGAAGACATGGGGGTCATCCGATTAGGCGAAGAATCATGGATGCTCGGCGAAATCGTTGTAAGAAGCCAACTGCCCAAGACGGTGTTGAGCGGTGAAGGAATGACGACGACGGTATCAGGTAGTGTGTTGGAGAAAACTGCCAATATGGAGCAGTTGCTTTCACGCATCCCCAGTGTGTCGGCTAAAGACGGAGATATAGAAGTGTTCGGCAGAGGAACACCAGAAATTTATATCAATGGTCGTAAGATGCAAGACCAAATGGAGTTGCAGCGTTTGCAACCCAGCGACATCAAGAACATTGAGGTTATCAGCAACCCTGGTGCACGTTATGATGCCAGCGTGAAGAGCGTTATCCGCATCACCACCAAGAAACCGCAAGGCGAGGGCTTCAGCTTTGACAATAGCACCAGTTTTGTCATCAATGAAGATAAGCGCATGAGTTATTACGAGTCGTTCCGGGGCAACTATCGTAAAGGCGGCTTCGACATCACCGGCTTTTTGTATGGGGCATACACTCATCAACCAGATAACAAAAGAATACAGCAGTATACCTACACCAGCAATACATGGTTACAGAATACTAAGATAACGCAAGAATATACAAATCTCAATCCGTATGCACGCTTGAGTGCCAGCTATATGTTTGACGATGAGAACTCCATAGGTGCGAGTTTCAGTTACGACCGCTATGCAAGAAAAGAAGGTAGGGGACTACAGCAAGCCATGTCATACTGCAATGATCAACTCGTGGAGACATCTCGTGGAGACTATTTCTCTCCTGGCCATACCTCGAAATATCTTGCCAATGCCTATTATGTAGGCAAGATAGGGGCACTCAAAATAGATTTCAATACCGATTACTATTGGTATGGTGACAAGGATAGGATGACTATAAAAGAGAGCGTCACCGGCGAAGACAACCAGATAAAAAACTCTCAAGCCGACTCTTACCGCAACAACCGCAACTCGCTGGTTGCTTCTAAACTTGTTCTTGGTTTTCCACTGTTCAAGGGCGAACTGTCGGTAGGTGGCGAATACTCTTCTCTTAATCGTCGAATGCTATACACCATCGTGCCAGAAGTTACGAGCAATGAGAACGAGAAAGTGAAAGAGTCGATGACTTCGGCTTTCGTAGATTACACCCGCTCCTTCGGGGCACTTTCTGTGCAGGTCGGTTTGCGCTACGAGTATAACGACTTTGATTATTACGCAAACGAGATTCATATCGACCCTCAGAGCAAGACATACAGCAACTGGTTTCCGTCGCTTGCCCTCTCGCTACCCGTAGGCAAGACCCAGATGCAACTGACATACGCAGCCGACATCTATCGTCCCAGCTACAACGAACTCAGAAGTGGCGTGCAGTACGACAACCAGTATACATACGAATCGGGAAATCCGTTCCTCACACCATCAATAACGCGCAATCTTACTTACGCTTTCTCGTGGAAGTGGGTTAATCTGCAACTGATTTATTCGCATATCTCCGATGAGGTTTGCACGATGACGCAGTCGTATCAGAACAATCCGATAAAGTCGCTTGCCCGTCCAGAAAATATCAACAGCTATAACTCCTTTCAGGCAGGACTGACGCTGAATCCAACCTTCGGCATTTGGCATCCCACATTAGAGGCGATGCTCTACAAACAATGGCTCAAGATGGACACGCACGTGGGCAATAAGCTCAATAATCCAGTGGCTGTCTTCTCTGTTACCAACACTTTCGACTTCAAGTGGTTGACGGCTTCGCTCGTAATGACCGCACAGACCGAAGGAAACATGGGAAACAAAAATATACGTAAGGGATATTTCAACACCGATCTCTCTCTTTACAAGGCGTTATTTAAAAATCGCTTGACGTTAACCCTTGACGTATCCGACCTATTCGCCACCGGCAATCAGCACCGCACGTTCTATTCTGGCACTGCACGAACATTGTTTTACGATGCTTACTCTGTCAGTAGCATCACGCTGGGCATCCGCTATCGCTTTAATGCCACAAATAGCAAGTATAAGGGAACTGGCGCAGGACAAAGTCAGAAGAGACGAATGTAATCGGCAGATTTTTGCGTGATTTTTACGAAAAAGTTATTCAAAAACTTTGCCGTTTTCAACAAATGATGTACATTTGCAGCCGATTTTATGATATATATTCAATCTTGATTTAACATACAAACAATAAACTGATTATGATAAAGCTACACAAGCTATTTGTTCTCTTTGCAGCCGTTGCTGCATTTACAGCATGTTCAAACTCAGAAGAGACCAATGGTACTGACGACTCTTTGTTGGCCAATGCGCCTCAAACCGAGGTGTATATGGGCGTTGATGTCCTGAATAACTATCAGAAGGTGAACGCTGTAACACGTGCTGCCAATCCTCTGTCTCCAACCGCCAACGTCAATTATTTCAATGTAAAGGTCGACCCACGCCTTGGTTTTAATGTCGCTCCAAACAAGTACGTTGGAGTTATGAACAACGGCAAGGTGTACACCGACTGCCCATACATTACTATAAATAAGGACAAGAACTTCGACTATCTTCTCAGTACAAATGGTTCGGGCTTGCGCACCCTTATTGCAGCAGGCGACACCACCACTGCCACCATTGTAAAGAAACTCACAAGCTGGTGTGGTCGCACCAATCCGGTGTCGCCTACCGTGGTGGAAAAGAATATCCGTGTGATATGGTATCTCGCCAAGAGCATGGAGAACGGTTGGCATGTTGACGGCTTGCTCACCGACAAAGACGACATCAAGGCAGCGTGTGATGCCTGCAAGGACGAGGGCTTCCAAGAGATAACCTTCGGCGAGAACGATGGTAAGATGCAGCTCACCTATCAGCAGCTTGCCGATTATTATCCGGCCATCTACAACATCAAACCTATCGACCCGACCCTCTTGGTTGACATCCATCAGCAGAAGCACTCTTCATGGGGCGAGATCAAGACATCCCTGCATATCAAGGAGGCTAAGGACGTGAAGGTGTTCCTCCCCGTAGGCATCGACTATACAGTAGAGGGCGTCGAGTCGGCAGCTCTTGTGCGCTACTTCGAGAAGTATTTCGAGGTGCAGGATTACGATGCAACTATCGGTGCCAATGTCAAGCTCACCGTTGAGCGTCAGGCAGCAGGCATCACAATCAATGTCACCGGCGTGACAAAGGAACTGCTCAAGGCCCTCGAACGCCGCTACAACGACGGACTCACCATAGAGATACACTCCTACTACAAACTTTCCGACAAGAATGGCGAGAGCGACTACATCGCCCCCGTATGGAGTGCCCTCAAAAACTCTACCGTCACCTACGACGGCGACGTGAAGTATCGCATCACATCGGCTTTCAATAGCGAGAGCGTTGAGAATTAATAGTGCGGTTTTGAACCCCATTGTACATGTTTAGTGTGAAGGGTGTGTCAGAAATCAATTGATTTGGGCTTGCAGCTCATCTTGTTTGACTTCTGACATACCCTTTTTTCGTCACCGATTGCGTCCGCCGTCCGATCAGATTGCGTCCGCCGTCTGATCAGATTGTGTCCGCCGTCTGATCAGATTGCGTCCGCCGTCCAATCAGGTTGCGTCCGCCGTCCAATCGGGTCGCGTCCGCCATCCGATGCATACTTCCACGACTCTGGATGTTTAAAAAAGAACAAAATCTCATTGCATTTTGTAGTTTTACTTTTAATTCCTCTTTATTTTATTCGCCAAACTCAGAATTTCTTTATAATTTTGCACGAAAGTATAACTATACATATTTATAATAATGGCAGAATTATCAAATCGACTCAATCGTCTCGCTCCGTCACAGACACTTGCAATGTCACAGAAGAGCGGCGAGATGAAGGCACAGGGCATAGACGTAATCAACATGAGTGTTGGTGAGCCCGACTTCAACACACCCGACCACATTAAAGAGGCTGCAAAGAAGGCTGTCGACGAAAACTTCTCACGCTATTCGCCAGTTCCGGGATACATGGATCTGCGTAAGGCTATCGTAGCAAAACTGAAGAACGAAAACAATCTCGACTATGTAACAAGCGAGATACTCGTCTCGAACGGAGCCAAGCAGAGCGTCTGCAACACAGTGATGGCACTCGTCAACGACGGAGAAGAAGTGATAATTCCGGCTCCTTACTGGGTGAGCTATCCGCAGATGGTGAAGCTGGCAGGTGGTACGCCGGTCATTGTGAACGCAGGTTTCGAGCAGAACTTCAAGATGACTCCCGAGCAACTTGAGGCAGCTATCACACCGAAGACACGTATGCTCATACTCTGCTCGCCAAGCAACCCAACCGGCAGCGTATATACAAAGGACGAGCTTGAAGCACTGGCAGAGGTCATCAAGCGTCACGACGACCTGTTCGTACTCGCCGACGAGATATACGAACATATCAACTACGTAGGCAAGCACGAGAGTATCGCTCAGTTCCCCGGCATGAAGGAGCGCACAATCATCGTCAACGGCGTGTCGAAAGCATACGCCATGACAGGCTGGCGTATCGGCTTCATCGCAGCACCCGAATGGATTGTCAAAGGCTGCAACAAACTGCAGGGACAATATACAAGCGGTCCGTGCTCAGTAAGCCAGAAGGCAGCAGAAGCAGCATATACTACATCGCAGGAGTGCGTTGAGACAATGCGTAAAGCCTTTGAACGCCGTCGCGACCTCATCGTGAAGTTGGCAAAGGAGATACCCGGACTCGAGGTGAACTGCCCTCAGGGTGCATTCTATCTCTTCCCCAAGTGCTCAGGCTTCTACGGCAAGAGCTACGAAGGCAAGACCATCAACAATTCGACCGACCTTGCCATGTTCCTGCTCGAAGAAGGACACGTGGCAACAGTAGGCGGTGACGCCTTCGGCGACCCCGAATGTTTCCGTATGAGTTACGCCACCAGCGACGATAATATTCGCGAAGCAATGCGCCGTATTAAAGAGACACTGGCAAAACTCAAATAAAAAAATGTTAAAGCTATGACAATAGGGTGATTATTTGCCATTATTTGCTAACTTTGCCATGCTGATATAGCATCGAGAGTGGATATAGGCAAGAAACCACTAATACTATTTGAAATAGTGCTAACATAAAAATGAATTTTTTTATTAACCATTTAATAACTTATTAAACTTTACAAAAAATTATGGCAACTACACAAGCTAAAGCGAATCCGAAAAAGTCTTCTGGATTCCAGGGTGTTAAAAATGCGTTCTTTATCATCCTTGTATGTTTTGTACTCGCAGTGCTTTTCTTCAAGTACATCCTTGGTGCACCTGAGCACTTCGTAAACGGTGATCCGACACAGCCGGTTAAGGACGGTAACCTCATGGGTACAGTCTACAAAGGTGGTGTTGTCGTTCCTGTGATCATCACTCTTCTCTTCTCTGTAATCGCTCTCTCTATCGAGCGTTTCTTCGCTCTCCGCACAGCTTTCGGTAAGAGCTCACTCGGTAAGTTCGTTGTTTCTGTAAAGAAGGCTATCACAGCAGGTGATATGGCTAAGGCACAGGAGCTTTGCGACAAGCAGCAGGGTAGCGTAGCTAACGTTGTTGGTGCTTCTATCGCAGCTTACAAGGAGATGGAGGCAACTACAAACCTCAAGCGTGCTGCTAAGGTTTCTAAGATCCAGCAGGCTCACGAGGAGGCTACACAGCTCGAGATGCCTACACTTCAGATGAACATGCCTATCATCGCAACTATCGTTACACTCGGTACTCTTACCGCTCTTTTCGGTACTGTGGTTGGTATGATCCGTTCATTTGCTGCTCTTGCTTCAGGTGGTGGTGGTGACTCACTCCAGCTTTCTGAAGGTATCTCTGAGGCCCTCGTTAATACCGCATCTGGTATTTTGACATCATGGGTAGCCGTAGTCTCATATAACTACTATTCAAACAAGATTGACAAGCTGACATACGCTCTTGACGAAGTAGGTTACACTATTGCTAAGACATACGAAGCAAACCACGCAGACGAGGCTTAATTTTACTAACCCTTTAAAACATTTATCATTATGGGTAAAGTAAAAGTTAAGAAAGCGGATGTTTGGATAGATATGACTCCTATGTCCGACGTGATGGTCCTCTTGCTCACCTTCTTCATGTTGACATCAACATTCGTGAAGAACGAAGCAGTGAAGGTCATTACTCCGGGCTCGGTATCTGAAGTAAAGGTGCCGGAGACAAATGTCTTGACAATCCTCTGCGATAAGGACGGCCGTATCTTCGTTGGAATGGATAATCCAAAGAGAATGGGCGAACTCGTTCAGGGCATGGCAGACCAGTATGGCGTGCAGCTCACTAAGGGACAGATGGAAACTGCCCGCAGTGCTGCCTCTATCGGCGTCGAGATGCAAGACCTTGCATCTGCACTGAACTTGGAGGAAAAATTGAATGAATACCAGGCTACAAAGGGTATCCCTACTGATAGCGTGGACGGTAAGATGAGCCAGTTCCAGGATTGGGTGAAGATGGCTCGCGATAACAACGGCTCGGAAATGAAGCTCGCCATCAAGGCGGACGCAGGCACTCCGTACAAGACCATCAAGAAGATGATGTCGGAGCTCCAGGACATGAGCGAGAACCGCTACTATCTCATTACCGCGCTTAAATCTAATTCGGAGGACTAAGACATGGCAAAGAAAAAAGCAAGCAGACAGAAAAAGATGCAGACCCGCGTGGACTTCACGCCGATGGTGGACATGATGATGCTTCTTATCACGTTCTTCATGCTCTGTACATCTTTGGCTAAGCCTCAGACTATGAACTTAACCATGCCTTCGAACGACGAGAATATCTCTGATAAGGATCGTAACGCTGCTAAGGCATCACAGACTGTCACTATCTACGTGTGTGGTAACGATAAGATCTACCACGTTGACGGTCTGCCTAAGTATGATGACCCGACCTGTCTGAAGGAGACAACATGGGGTCAGAAGGGTATCCGCTCGGTGCTCTTCAACCACATCACCGAAGACGGCTCGCAGCCTGTTAAGGACATTATGATGGCTAAGGACGCTCTTGACAAGAAGAAGCTCGCTAACCCAGCTGCTTATCCAGAGGAAGTATATGACGCTGCGCTGACTAAGATTAAGAAGGGTGAGCTCGAGACTGGCAAGGTGCCGACAATGACCATCATCATCAAGTGTACTGACGAGGCTTCATACAAGAACATGGTTGATGCTTTGGACGAAATGACAATCTGCAGTATTGGTACTTATGTCATTGACAAGATCAACGAGCAGGATGCTAAGCTTCTGCGCTCAAGAGGTGTCAAGTAAATGACTAATAATTAAAGAAAGGACGAAGAAATGTCAAAAATAGATTTGATATCCAATGAATGGACTGACCTCGTGTTTGAGGGCAGAAACCAGGCATATGGAGCCTATAAGTTGCGCAAAGGCACTGCCAAGCGTAACGTTTGGGCTTTGTTAATCGTAGGCCTTGCTGCAGCACTTCTCTATCTCGGACTTCAGCTTCAGAAAATGGCTGAGGCTAATAAGAAAGTTGAGAACACTCAAGCAGTGGAGCTCGCAAAACTTCAGACTGAAAAGAAGAAAGAGGCTAAGGTTGAGAAGAAGGAAGTAATCAAACAAGAGCCTGAAAAGGTCGTAGAGCAGGTTAAGTCTTCTGTTAAGTTCACCGCTCCTGTCATCAAGAAGGACGAAGAGGTTAAGGAAGAGGACGAGATTAAGCTCGACGAGGTACAGAAGAGCGACAAGGCTGTCGGTGCCTTCACAGTAGAGGGTAACGACGAGGTCGGTGGCGCTGTACTCAAGGCCAAGGAAGACATCGCAGCTCCGGAGCCTCCGAAGCATGTTGAGGAAACCAAGGTCTTCACAGTCGTAGAGCAGATGCCTATGTTCCCTGGTGGCGACGCTGCACTTATGAGCTACCTCGCTAACAACATCCACTATCCGACAGTAGCTGCCGAGAACGGCGTACAGGGTCGTGTTGTTGTAGGCTTCGTTGTTGAACGCGATGGTTCTATCACCGACGTAAGCGTATTGCGTGGTGTTGACCCGTCACTCGACCGTGAGGCTATGCGCGTGGTTAAGAGCATGCCACGCTGGACTCCTGGTAAGCAGAATGGTTCAGCTGTGCGTGTTAAGTATCAGGTGCCGGTAGCATTCCGCCTCCAGTAATCTTGACGCATACGAACATCTTACATGCTTAGACAGTAAGATTAGCAATAACAACCATCCACGTAGCTTCGGCTTTATGCCGGAACTCATGGATGGTTGTAGCTTAAATAAACATTTGTTTGTCGAACATTAGCACCTTGAATAAGCATATCGAAGCAGTCGGCAACAAACTACACCCTAACCACTTTTGCGGCATACGTAGCCGGACACACCCCACGACCCACATGTGGTCCACTTAAAGCGATTGTTATTCTATACATTATATATATATTATTGTGTTAAACTATTTGTTTAGATACAACTATGAAAACGAATTTTAAGAACATCTCCATACTCGCACTGCTTGCAATGACGCTCGTAATGATGTCTTGCGGTGGCGAAAAGAAGCGTAAGGACGGCAGAACCGATACCACTACGCAGGGTGAAATAAGCTTCGCATGTGACGAGAGCTTCAGTCCGATAATCGACGAACTCGTAGATGTCTATCACATGCAGTGCCCGAACACCAAGCTCAAGCCTATCTACACCAACGAGATTGACGGCATCAACATGCTCCTCCAGCAGAAGACATGGCTCACGATCACCGCACGCAACTTCACACCGAAGGAGTACACATACGTGAAGGACGGCTTGAATATGCTTCCCGAAGCCGTTCGCCTCGCCTACGACGGCATGGCACTCATCTGCAACAATCAGAACCTCGACTCATGTATCACCGTCAACGATATCAAGGCGATACTCTTAGGCAAGAAAACCAAGTGGAGCGAAGTGAACCCAGGCTCAAAACTCGGCGAGATTTGGGTGTGCTTCGACAATCGTAAGTCGAGTGCCGTGAACTACTGTTGCGACTCAATCCTCGGCGGAAAGCCAATCGACAGTCCGAACGTGTTCGCAGCAAAGGACAGCAAGGACGTTATCGACTACGTAGCATCCACCCCGAATGCTATCGGCGTCATCGGTAGCAACTGGCTCAACGACAAGCGCGACTCAACCAATACCACATGGAACAAGGCAATACGCGTGATGTCGGTATCGAAACTCGATAAAGCCACACCATATAACTCATGGAAACCATATCAGGCGTGGCTCCTCAACGGACGCTATCCATTCGTTCGCACAATATGGGCGTTGCTCAACGACCCGAAGCGCGGTCTGCCTTGGGGTTTTGCCCACTTCATCGAGTCGCCGAAGGGTCAGCTCATCCTCTTTAAGGCAGGTCTGCTCCCAACACGTGGCGAGATAACCATACGCGACGTACAGGTACACAACCAATAGTTGTGCTGTGCTAATTAACGTAAACGTATGCTAATACGCACCCCACGCTTTAAACCAAGAGCGGTAGTCGTACGTCAATGAAATAAACAGAATATTAACATTCAAATTATACAGAACTATGAAAACAATGAAATACCTCGTAGCTGGACTGCTCCTCGCAGGCTTGTCAGTACCAGCAATGGCGCAGACATCACAGGCTGATATCGACGCCATCACAAAAGTGATTGTTGATGCTAAGGGCGACGTACTCGCTACTAAGGCTCAGGTGAAGGAATTTACAAAGGCTCACAAGAAAGACGCTACTGCTATCGCAGCCCTCGGTCGTGCTTTCCTCGAGGCTAAGAACTACGAGAAGGCAGAGGAGATAGCTAACCTTGCAATCAAGGCTAACGGCAAGAGTGCTGAGGGCTACATCCTCCTCGGCGATATCGCTTCGGCACAGGACGACGGTGGTAAAGCTGCCGGCTACTATGAGCAGGGCACATACTATGAGCCTGCCAATCCGACATCATACGTAAGATATGCTACAGTGTACCAGAAGGTAGACCCGGACGGAGCTGTCGCTATGCTTGAGAAGCTCCGCGCTGTGAAGCCCGACTATCCAGTAGATGCTGCTGCAGGTCGTATGTACTCACGCAACGGTCAGTTGAAGTCGGCTATGTCTCACTACGACAAGGTAGCTGACCCGACAACAATCGAGGACTACATCCTCTTCGACTACGCTCTCACAGCTTACGCTCTTGAGGAGTACGACAAGGCAGTAAGCCTCGCTAAGAAGGGTATTCAGAAGTATCCTAACTACGGTTCGTTCAACCGCGTTGTGCTCTACGCTTCTGACAAGCAGAAGAACTACCCGACAGCCGTTGAGTATGGCGACAAGCTTTTCGCTGCTACCGACACTGTTAAGTACACAGCAAACGACTACACCTACTACGCTGACGCTTTGCTGAACGTAGGTCGTACAGACGATGCTATCACAGCTTACAAGCACATTTCAGAGGTTGATCCAGAGAACAAGGAAGTGAACAAACTCATCTCTGACGCTTACCTCAAGGCAAAGAAGTTCGACGAGGCAGTAGCTGCTTACGAGGCATACCTCGCTGCTAAGGGTGAGGAGTGCACATACAAGGAGTATGACAACTTCGCTGACATCTATCTTGAGCAGTCAGAGGCTGCTGCCGACGAGGCTGCTAAGAAGGCTGCATTGCAGAAGGCTGCAGACATCTATGGCACAATCGCAGAGAAGTATGACTACGCTGCTGTTTACGCTCTCTTCAAGCAGGCTAACGTGTTCCACGCTATCAACCCTGATCTGAAGGTTGGCTTGGCTATGCCTTACTACAAGAAGCTCGCTGAGAAGATTGAGTCGTTGCCGGAGAAGACAGCTGCCGACTTGAAGAAACTCGGTACCGCTTATCAGTATCTTGCTGTTCATTACATCCAGAACGACAAGGTAGCCGACGCAAAGCAGTGGGCTGCTAAGCTGCTTGAGGTACGTCCTGATGATGAGACAGCAAAGCAGATTATGGAACTGAAGTAATGCTTATTAACTTTTACAAATATAAAAAGGTGAACCGTTTGGTTCACCTTTTTTCATTTCGATGGCTATCAATGCACATATTCTGCGCCGGAAGATGGCATGCAATAGTTAAAGCAGTTTTAGCTCTGACATCTATTCTAACAAAAGAAGCGCGCCCG
>ULSU01053477.1_pt1 | contig 15278 bp, 8 predicted proteins | sample 1956941 | NCBI WGS metagenome assembly ULSU01 (sample SAMEA4835715, study PRJEB28245) | human gut metagenome | biome: gut microbiome; material: fecal sample | place: Denmark | collected 2008
ATTTCATTGCCATAGATACGTACAACGACTTTCTTCTTTATTTGGTCAATCTCATAGTCTGGCATAGGAAAATGTCTGCGCCATTGCTCATTGAACATTTTCTTGATACCGCGGCTTACAGTATCAATCATATTGAAATCCACCATAGCCCGGCACAGACATTCATTGCGGAAATGTGTCTGAGGTTCTTCGTTTTTCAAAGCATTTTCCAAAGTGCCAGGAATAAATGTGCCTGCATTGGAATAATACAAATAGCCTGGATTTTCTACAAAATTGATGCGCTGCTGAAGAGTGTAGTCTTGATGAGCAATACAGTTGTGGAGTGCCTCACGAATGGTGTAGTCGTCATACTGCTTCATCGTGTCGGGGAAAAGCGTGCCTCCTGGCATCTCACGCAACGTCAGGTTCTCTATTTTTGATAAAATTTCGTCCACCGTTAATATAAAAGGTACGGTGAAGTGTTCGTAGTCAACTACTTCCTGATTTTTGTCTCTGCGTGTCCAAGTAACCTGTGCAATGGCAGGACGAAGTTTGAAAGCCGATTCGTATTTGCCCAACAGTATGATGGCTGCCCGAGTGATGCCTCCGTTTCTCATCAATCCACATTTGCTCAGGAACGTTTGGAGATTCCAAGCATTCACTTCTTCTGCAGGTATTCGATTATGGACTTTCTTGAACATCATGCGAGCCTTAGCAATGGCCACCTCATCCAAATCGTCTATAGTTGCGTCAGGTACGATTTCTGCAGACCAGTCCTTTGCTGAGTAGATTGGTTCTTCGAGGATAACAGCCATCCTTTCTTGCGTTAATTCCACCAACGAATCCTCTATCCGTTGCCATGCCTTCTTGTGGGCAAGGACTGGGCGACGGGGCAGATGCTTGGGGATATGGATTATCCATACTCGCTTGTTCGTGTCATCCGTTATAAATTCCTCAATACTTAGTCCTTCAGATGAAAGATAAGTACATTGTTCGGTGAGTTTGAAGGTTGCAGACTGCGTGTTTGCAGGCTGACCATTAAAGGTAAGCCTTGAAATGTCTGTCCCGACAATTTCAAGCGTCTTGTCTTTAACGCCAATCACAAGATGCCCACCCTCCATGTTAGCGATTGCCGACACGTAGGAAATCACATCATCTTTTTCGTCCCCACAGAACGAGTTCTTTAGGTTTTTAAATTCCTTCCATTCACAGCGAGCATTCTCTTGTGGGTACTCACGGAGGAGGTATTGTTGTAGTTCGAGTTCGAGCATGGTAAATTACTTTTAGAAAGCATAGAATTTCTCTTGCATTTTCTCTTTGAGATGGAACCTCTTGGTAGTATCCCTCTTTGTTGTATTTTAGGTACATTTTGACCTTCTGTTCACCGCTCTGCCCAGTCGCTGCGGTCAAGATTTCTGTATCCGATGGCTTCAGCGATGTGTTGTGGCATAATTGTTTCGCTGGCGTCGAGGTCGGCGATGGTGCGGGCCACTTTCAGGATGCGGCCGTAGGCACGGGCGGAGAGGTTGAGCGACTTCATGGCGAAGGCCAGACGGCGGGCGCCTTCGGCATCGGGCGTGGCGAAGGTTTCGAGTTGCGAAGCAGTCATTTGTGCGTTGCAGTGGATGCCTGGAATGTTTCGGAAACGTTCGGTCTGTATGTCACGCGCTTTGATGACGCGCTGACGGATGGTCTCACTCGTTTCGCCGCGCGGCGCCGTGGCCAGTTCTTCAACGGCCACAGGCATCACTTCCACCTGAATGTCAATGCGGTCGAGCAACGGACCAGAGATTTTGTTGAGGTAACGGTGGATTTGTCCTGGCGAGCAGACACATTCGTGGTGGGGATGGTTATAATAGCCACAGGGACAAGGGTTCATTGAAGCCACGAGCATGAAAGAGCAGGGGAGCGTGGCGGTGTATTTTGCGCGTGAGATGGTGATTTCGCGGTCTTCAAGCGGTCCGCGCAACGTTTCGAGGGCAGAGCGGTTGAATTCTGGAAGTTCGTCAAGAAAGAGTACGCCGTTGTGTGCCAGTGATATTTCGCCCGGTTGCAGGTTCGCACCGCCGCCGATGAGTGCCACGTCGGAGATGGTGTGGTGGGGACTGCGGAAGGGACGCTGAGAGATGAGCGACGTGTTGCCGTCAATTTTTCCGGCAATGGAGTGAATCTGCGTCGTTTCGAGGCTTTCCGCCAGCGTGAGCTGCGGCAGGATGGAGGGAATGCGCTTCGCCATCATGCTCTTGCCGCATCCCGGACTTCCCACGAGAATCAGGTTGTGGCCGCCTGCCGCCGCCACCTCACAGGCGCGTTTCACCTGTTCCTGTCCCTTTACGTCGGCAAAATCGTAGGGCGACTGGCTTTGGGCAGCGTAAAATTCGGCACGCGTGTCATATTCCACTGGTTGGATTGTGGGGTGTCCGTTCAGCAGGTCAACCACCTCCAGCAGATGGTTGGCACCATAAACCTTTATGCGGTTGACCACCGCTGCCTCGTGTACGTTTTGCTGTGGCACGACCAGAAAATCGTAGCCCATCTCGCGGGCTTTGATGGCGATGGGGAGGGCACCGCGGATGGGGCGCAGCGAACCGTCGAGGCCCAATTCGCCAACGAGGCAGCATTTGTCGAGCAGGGTGGAGGTGATGTATTGGTTGCTGGCCAGAATGCCGACCGCCAGCGGGAGGTCATATCCCGTTCCTTCCTTGCGCACGTCGGCCGGTGCGAAGTTTGCCACAAACGCGCTGGAGCTTAGCCTGAGTTTGGAATTGAAGATGGCGTTTATCACGCGCGTTCGGCTCTCGCGCACGGCGTTGTCGGGGAGTCCGACCATGATGGAGGTATCGCCATTGTATGTGTTGACTTCAATGCTCACGGGCAAAGCCGTCAGACCATTGAGGGCTATGGTTTGTGTCTTGACGAGTGCATTCATGTGTTTGTGGCTTTGAGGAAATATAGATGTGGGAAGACCTATGTTAATGGTAGACAATTGACCATCTACTTACTAAAAATAGTTGATGAGATGGTTCTCTTTGTTGAAGCGGGCTTCGAAACAGGCGATGCCGAAGTCGTGGAGGTCAAAGGAGACGCGCACGGCAGCGTCTTCCGTGAGGCGTTGCCAGGCAGCGAAATCTTTTTTGGAGCGGTGGATGCCGCGCACCACGAAGAAAGCTTTCTCTCCGCGTTTAGACAGCACCGCCTTCCATGCCGAAGGCCAGAGTTCCAAAGGAGCGTCGAGATAAAGGAAGTCAACTTTGACGGGATGTATCTTTAGGGCATTGCCTTTCGAAGTACGGAGGTCGGAAGTGGTAATTTCGCGGAAGAGGCAGGAGGGGCGTCCGGCGCGGAGATAGGCTGTTTGCATTTGCAGGCCATCGCCGATCACAAGGGCTTCTTTGGCCATCGATGCGTTGATGAGGCGGAGAAGCAGGCGGTCGTCGCGCTCGCGCAGTTTTGAAGGGACGGTCTTCCGTAGGTTTCTCAGGTCGTCGTAGGCGTAATAGGCTCCGCGCTCATAGATGACGCCCGTCACCAGGTTGAAGGCAAAGGGCGAATGGATGTTATAGCCACGGCGGTGGCGAAAGCGTCGCATCCATCGCAGGCATCTGCGGGAGTTATCGGTAAAGGACATGGTCAGTGAAGGTGAAAAGGGGATTTCAGTGGTGTTTTTACGATAGCCGTAAGGAAAAAACTGAAATCCCCTCTGTTTTATTTGGTACGTTATGTCATAATTTTTTACTTACCACGCTGCCGTTCGGAACGTTGAGGCCGGCAGACCAGCAGCGTTGACGAGATTGGCGCGGGTGAAGGGTTGCCAGCCATAGCGGGCCGCAGCGGGTTGTTTCACTTCTTTGCTGCGCACGATGACGGTGTTGTTCTTGATGGTGGCTTCGGCAGGATGATAGATGCCATCGGCGCCAGCCACTTCAAAACCGATGAGGCGCGTTCCCTTTGCAGCGTGCATACCGTTGGCATCGGCAAAACGGAGAACGATGGCATCGCCGTCAATCTTCATCGACTGATAGCGCGGACCGTTAGGCGTCACTTTGTGGCCGTAGGTGCGGTTGAGCACAGAGAAGGCAAGGCGTTCGCCCACTTCACGCTTGTGGCGAGGATGAACGTCGAGCGAGTCGCCAAGGTCGGAGCATACAGTCATATAGGTGTTGGGGAGCGTTTCCGCCATGCGGCGCTGGCTGTCGCGGAAATGCGGCCAGGATGGGCGCGTGCCGATGGAAGAGAGCTGCACGAAATGGAAGGGCAGATTTGGTTGGTTGAAGAACTCGCGCCAACTGCGCTCAAGCATCGGGAAAAGGCGCTCGTGGACTTCGATATTGTCGGCGTTGGATTCCCCTTGATACCAGAGCACACCGCACACGTCGTAGCCCTTAAGCGGCTGTATGGCGCTCTCGAAGAGATAGGCCGGTTCGTAGGGGTGGCGTTGGCGTTGCGAAGTGGCCTTCTGCGTGTTATAGGCGGCGCGTTCGCGGGCCCAGCGCATGATGAAATCGTTGTGTTTCCAGTTGCGGAGAATGGCCGGAAATTCCTTTTCGAGCGTTGCGCGGTCAATCCAGTTTTCCGTGCAAGAACCGCCCACTGCGTTGGAAATCAGTCCGACGTGGCAGCCCAGACTGTCGGCAAGCATGCGTCCGAAGTTGAAGGCAATGGCCGAGAAATGGGCTGCGGCCTTGGAGTTGGCGCGTTGCCAGTTGCCAGGGAGCACATATTGCAGATGGTTGATGGAATCGAGGCGTGCCGAATCCCACACCATAGCGTAGGTGGGCACGATGGAGGGCATGTCATAGAAATGCAGGCGCGAGCAGGTGTCGGCAGCGGCGATGTCTTCCTTGCCAGTCAGCACTTGCGAGAGTTTCAGTTCCATGTTCGACTGTCCGGAGCAAAGCCACACTTCGCCCACCCATACATCGCTCAGCGTTTTTTCTCCGCTGCGGGCCTTCACTTGCAGTTTGTAGGGGCCGCCAGCTTCTTCAGCGGGGAAGGAAACGCTCCACTGGCCGAAGTTGTCGGTGACGGCATCTGCCTTGCGTCCGTGGAAATTCACACTCACTTTCTCGCCAGCGTTGGCTGTGCCTTGAATGCGGATGGGGCGCTGGCGTTGCAGCACCATGCTGTTTCCGTAAGTGGTCGGCAACTGAAGACCGCCATAGTTGCCCGTCAGTCCGCCAAACACCGTTTTCGCCAAAATCAGCGCCCCTTCTGGATTGGGGTGCAGGGCATCGGGGAAGAGGTCGGGATGGCTGTGGAGCGGCGTATAAAGGTCTATGAGCCCCACGTTGTCCGTGGCGGCAATTTGGCGGATACGTTGCTGAATGAGTCCGTGCCAGAGTCGCGTGCCGCTGTCGAAGCGTGGATGGTCGTGGAAGATAGGCGTCATGAGGCAAATCCATATTTTCGCCTTCGGGTTGGCCACGCGGAAGGAATCGATGAGGGCACGGTAGTTGGGAATGAACTCATCGGCGTGGTGCGGCCAGTTTCTCGGGTCGGTGTCGTTGAGGCCGAGGTGTATCACAACGAGGTCGGCCTTAAAGTCGAGCGCGGCGCGAAATTCCGGCAGTTTCACGTAGGGGTTGTGTCCCTGAGTGAGGAGCGTGGCACCGCTGTGTCCGAAGTTGCGCACTTCATATTTGTCGCCGAGCATGGCTTGCAGGCGCACCGGATAGGCATCGTGTGCCCGGTCTTTAAGTCCGTAGCCGTAGGTGACACTGTTGCCAACGCAGGCTACCTTAATTCTGTCGCGTCCAGCCATGGGAAGGCAGAGGGCGAGGCAGAAGAGAGAAAGGAGAACGTGTTTCATTGGTTATAGTTTGTGTTGTTGTCTTGTGTGTGGTTTGTAGGGGAGGAGTGGGCGTAAGAAATCCTTTTCAGAAATCCGCACCATCCTCAAATTTACGATTTAATCTTCGTATCTCAGACATCTTGGCAGAAATTTCTGTAGCAAAGCCAAAAAGAGCCGGCAAACACAGGCGTTTGTCGGCTCTTTGAGGTTGGTTTAGAGGTGAAGTAATGGGGTGAGCGGTGGCTTATTCTATATCATCAGAGTCTCTTAGACTACAGATTTCTTTTAGCAATTACATTATGCAAAAAAGGCTCTAATAACCTGGTTGGATTATTAGAGCCTTTTTAGAAGGGAGGTAACGAAGGGGGATAGTTGCATACCGCAAAATAGTTCATGGACAACAACACCCTCTTCGTATAAAGGGGTCACACGATATTTATTTTTTATTCATCGTCCGATTCATCCCAAGGTACTTGGCCTTTCCACCTATTACTCATAGGAGTAATGTCTTCATCTGCCTTACCTGGTTTCACGTTGATTTCAGGACTAGATGCACAAATAAAGGGTCTTTCGCTTGTCAAATCAATAATTGTCATGGATGGTTTTATGTATCGTCTCATCTTACTATTATTCTTTTATTATTTACTACATAAACTCCTGGGTGCAATCCTTTTAATGCGTCCTTAGCTTTGACTTTCGAACGGATAAGAATGCCCGATACAGTGTAAACATCCACTTTTTCTGCGTCCTCACCTACAAAGTCATCAATACCAGTAATAGCGCCAAAGTAAAGTTTTAATTGGCTGAAAGCTATTTCCTGTTTATTTAGATAGCAGCGATAAGGATTGATAGTAATGTTTTGTCCTTTAGCAACTTGATAGAATCCTAATCCATCAATTTCCTGGTTTTGCATTACGTAAGCACCTTCTGGTACCTTTGTGTCTACATACACTCCAGTGAGATATGGAGTTGAATAAGAATCATTCAAACCGCAATAATTGCCGTTCAGATGATAGGTACCAGGTGTTCCACACACGATGTAAGGAGTGTTAGCTTGAGCTTCTTCCACTTTTTCAAGTTGAATGCTTGAACCATTTAGTCCTGTACAATTGTACACTTCGAATCCTGATTGTGGAACAAATTTAAAAGGTACAATCAGGGTTCCGATACCTAATGGAGACAACGTATAACTCACCCCGGAGAAGTCTGTACCACCTGTTACGATAACCTTGGAATATTCCACGTGGTCCAAGTCGTCCGCACTGATACCACTGGCATCCTTCTTTACGAAACGGGCACCATCCATCTGAATAGCATAAGTACCATTGTAGGTTTCAGGGTCAGCCACGAGACCGATGGTGAACAGTTCGGTACATTCATTGCCATCTTCATCATCGGGATAATAATTCTCGTTTTGCGACGAGGTACTGATGATTTTTAGTAATGTGGGGTCAGGCATATTGCAGTTAATGGTGTGTGTGCTAGAGGCACGCACAGAAAGATTTATATCCTTTACCCACTCTCTACCTTTTTTTACCAAGTTAATGCGGAACCCGCGAGGTAGGGTAAACTCCATGTTAAATGCCGTGTAGTCGACATCAGGATTTTTCTCGTAAACGGTCATGTATGTAACCGTTTTTCCATCGGCTGTAAACTTCATTTCGGCATCTGTCCACACTTGCAGTTTGCTTGATTGTGCAAAAGCAAGGAATGGAGCAAATGCCAAAAGAAGCATAGTCCATTGTCTTATTTTCATTTCCTTGTCTTTAATCGTTTTCTAATTGGTCTTTTTTTCGAGGTCGATAAGTACACTTCTTGCATCATCACCACATCGAGTGCGTCAATCTTACCATCGGCATTCATATCGGCAGCAGTGGCATTGATGTAAGTTTGTTTGTCGCCCAAATAGTAGTTGATGGTAAGCACAGCATCGAGAGCATCAACCACGTCATCAGAGTTAGCATCACCCATTTTGCAAGTGTTGAGCGAGGCTTCTGCAATCAAGTCTTTAGCTTCAACATTGCCGGCAGAGTCTGTAGCTAAGGTACAGAAGGCATAAACCATTCCAGGATAGATTCGGAAGTCAATGGCCGAAGAGTCAGTTTCTGCCACATGTTCCCAAGACGTACCCTTACCATACTTCACATAGAGTGCGTGTTTCCAAATGCCCGATCTTTCGTCTTTTCCTTCAAAATGGATAGTGACGAGTGTGTCGCATTTTGAAACTATCTCCTTCACGCGGCTTTGGGGCTTTACATCATCCACCACATTAGTCCACGTTGGTGTGAGAATAGGATCATTTTCATCAAACACAATTGATGCTCGGTTGGCTATTGCAGTTCCATCAGCAAACGTTTTGTTTAGTGCGATGTCAAAGGCAACTTCGCCAATACCCGATATTCCATCGTAATTAACAGGAAGGAAACCTTGCATCACATCGTTGGTGGGTTCCATGGTCATTGGGTCGATAGAAGTGAATGTCCAAGTAACGATACCCTTGTAACTGTCGTATTTTCCTTCCACTTGTGCAATGGCGTTGATGGCAGGACGCATATCAACAGTTTTTATGAAACGTTGTTCACCATCAAGCGTTATCACCTTATCACCAATTTTGATGCTTGTAGGTTTGTAGCTCTTTAGGTCGAAATAGCGAGCATTGAGTGTATCTTTCACTTCCACGACATGGGCTGAGGAAGTGGCAAATTCAGGATCGTTTTCAAATTCAATTCGATAGTTCATGTTTTGCACTTCGGCAGTCATAAACTTGCTTCCTGATTCAGCAGTATAACCATAGATGTCGTTCGGGTCGAAAGAATTGACAGGCTCTGAAACTCCTCCTCCTGGAGGTGGAGGACAGTTTTTATTTGGACGTATCTTATCGCAGTCTTCTACGTTATAGCGGTAGCTAACATCCCATTCTTCCAACTGCTCATTACCCTCACACATTCTTGCTTTATTGCTCTGAATTATATCGAACGGAGTGCAGTGCTCTTTCGATTTACTTCTAACTGCACGAAGCTTTGATGAGGATGGAGATGGTGAGTCATCCAACTTCTCAGAATACCATACGTATAAATAAGCCTTAGATGCAGCCTTCAATGAAATGGAAAGAACTTCTTCCATGCCAGGTCGTAAATTCACTGGAATTTGAAGCATGTGCAAAACAGGATAACCATCAATATAGTCATTATTTGTGCTCTTGGTGAAGAACATCTTGTCACCAGAAATTGGTGCATTTTGTTCTTTCAAATCCTCGATTTGCTTTAAATAGGGCTGCGGAACCGTTTTACGGAAATATTGCATCAGGTCAGCACCCTTTACATCCACTCGAATGAGGTCGTCTGGCGTTTGCGTATAGATGCAAACAGGCACATTCAGGTCATAGACAGACATATTTCCTTCATTCTTAAGTTTGATGGTATAGGTGTTACTGGTTGTACGTAGATACCTTGAGGCAAAGGTCACATTTCCTTTAATCGTAATTGGACGTGCCTTTTCCACCTTAATGCACTGGGCTACCGTTTTAGCTTCCTCCTTGAATTTGAAAGTCAAATCATAGGTTCCTATAGGTAGGTCTTTGAAGTCGAATCTTACTGCCAAGCGGGAATCACTAATATGAGTGATGCTGTCAGCCAGAATCTCTTGTGCTGCATTTAATGTAACGCTTTCCAGTTGACTGAAACCGTTACCTTGGAATGTAATGGTGCTTGGACCTCCATTTCCTACCACGTGCACGTCTTGACTCACCACATCATATTTGTCCAAATGGATAAAGTCGAGTGTCAAATTACGCTGCGAACCGCTCACATCATGAACGCCCACATAGTAAGTGCCTTTTTCCCAGGTATGGCAACCATCATAGTTGATGGATTTGTCGCCAGATGCAGCATAGACTTCCTTGCCGCTAGGTGAAAACACTTGTAAAGAAACGGCCTGACTGCTTTTGAATGCAATGCTGTCGCCTTCTTCAGCTTTCAATTCAAACCATTGGATGACATTGTTGCGAGGGCTGTCAAAGGTTTGCGAAGACTGAATTGGTTCCAGGTCTGCCAAATCTCTACTCACCTTATAATCCGTAAAGGCTGCAGATGATTCCGTGATACGTCCTGCGGCATCAAATGTGCGGAGGTGAAAATCATTTCGTGCATAGAGCATCGGAACGCCAGCCTTGTCCACCTCAAAGGTGAACGAACTGCTGCGGAATGGCTCTGAGGTTACAGGCAAAAGTTGCATCAACTTCAGTGGGTCGACACGTTGTGACAGATCGGTGCGTACTGCGTTTCCTTCATTATCATTGAGCCAATAGTCGTAGCGAGTGATGCCGTTACCGCCTAAAGGGGTCTTCATGAAGAAGGCTGAGCTGGCTTTTGAGGTGATTCCGTTTTCGGTAATCATCATAAAGCTAATTTGGTGCAAACCATCAGCGAGGGTGGAAAGGTCGAGGTCGAAGTGGAATAAACCATTCTTGTAAACTCCTGCTTCATTTTGATGACTGCTTCCGTCCACAGAATAGTAGCATTTCATTGAAGCATACTCCTGTGGTGTCATTGTTCGATAGAAGTAAGTTTCACGCATGCCTGTGGCTGCACCACTGGGTGTAACGGTCAGCGCTTGCAGTTTGTGGATGCCAGGTGTCATGCCAGCTGCATCAATTTCCCAATGCAGAAGGCCATTGCGGGTTGCCACGGCTTCTTGCTTATAAAGTTCTCCGTCTACAAAGAGCATGCAAGTTAGGCTATCAATGCCCTCTGTTTGCGGAACCTTGATAAACATTTGCGTACTGGGTGACGAATAAGCATCATTACCCACCTGCACATGGAGCAAGTGGATACCATCGCGTAAGGCACTGGCATCAAACGTGATAGGTTGACCGTTGTACTTACCGCGCTGCAAAGTGCGGCGGTCATTGTTCACCCATAATTCGTAGTTGCCCAGACCAACCGCCTTCGGCAGTTTGTAGAACAGGCAGGAGCGTGTGCTGCTCACATTGGTCGCAGTGTTATCCTTGTAATAGAAATGCAGGGTATGCAAACCATCACTGAGTTTCGACACATCGAGCATGGCTACGGCATTTCCTCCCGAAAAAGCTTGTTCGGCCTTGTCGTTACTATCAAACCAATAGTAGAGCTGTCCTTCCGCTTGGTTAGGCGACTTGATGAAGTAGGCAGTGTATGGCGCACTCCATACTCCTTTTTCGTTCTTGGCTTGAAAATGGAACGTGTGAAGCATATAGTCCAACTGACTCACATCAATCTCCTCCTGCCAATGCTCATTAGCAGAAATAAGGAATTGGGCTTGCGAGTCATTCCCATCAAACCAATATTTATAATCAAAGGTGGCTTGTCCCCTTGCTGCCCAATGGACACAAAGGAACAAAGCCAATAACAATAGTTTTCGCATAGTTTCTTACGTTTGAAAGTGGTAAGAGGCAGTGTTATTCGCCGCTCTTCACCTCGATGTCCACACTGAGTTTGCCGTCGGCAGTCGTCTTCGATGCCACATTAAACTTCGTTATCTGCGGATTGGTGGGAATGGCAGAATAGGGCAAGCTTCCGCCATAGATACCGATTTCTCCACCATCAGTGGCTTTCAGCACATCGCGGTTTTGGTCAGTAAGCTTATAGTCTTTTGAGTCATCGTAGCCTCTGAGGTAAGCGAAACGTTCATCGCTTGTCGGGACTCTGAGGTTTGTATTGTTGGGGACATAGTTTAATATACCATTTTGGTTGGCAATAAAGAGGTTGTTGTATGCGGAGGATGAAGAACTAACATATTGTTCACAGCATATTATGCAGTTCTTGTATTGGTTACCACTGTCATTTGTACTACCATTTAAAATAACACAATGAGAAAAGGACATGTATCCATAACCAAAGTTGTTCACCACAGAATTTATAAATTGTGCAGAATTACCACTTCCAACATATATATGATCTGTTATTCTACAATTTAGAACTGTTAAATCTTGTACTTTGGAAGGGTAAAACGTGTTTTGGGGTGTTACGTTTTTAAATCTCGACTTAAGAAACAAAGCATTTTTTATCTGACCATCACAAAAATAAATTGTTTCATTATGAAAAATCCCTTCCAAAGTCAGTCTTCCCGTATCTTCAGCGGGAATTTTAATATTAAAATCGCCTCCCAACACAGTGGGTTCATTTACGATGTCGTAGGCCTTGCTTACCTCCATACCCGCACCACGAATGGTTACGGCCTTGGTGATATCGGTACTGAGGAAGGTTCCACTTGAAAGCGTAATCACGTCGCCGCTGACTGCAGCAGCATGAGCCTGCTTCAAAGCATTAACTCCATAAAATGTGGAAATGGTACCATCATGGTTAAGTGTAGCCATCATAGAGGTTTGAGCGAAGCTCGACATTGCGCATACAAGCACAAGGAAAAAAGAAAGTAGCTTCTTCATAGCAAAAAAAATTGGGCGGAACTGTTCTGTGTCTTTTCCGCATCTGAGGTATCGCCAAACACCTGTACGTATAGAAAAGCACGAACAGCTCACGCCCAAAATAAGGACATGAGCCTTCGTCTGCTTGCTCTCATACGATAGTGAAATAATTGGCGATTTTTCAGATGTCGAGAAACAAGGACAAAGTCCAAGAATATAAAATATGTCTGCCCAACTAACAGACTTGCTGAAAGTGGGCATACGTGATTGAATATTAATTCACATTCCAGTCACGCGAGGTGAATAATAAGTTAAGTTAGATGTTAGCAGCAATGTTTTTATTGTATGGGGAGAATGGTGTGCTGTTTCAGCCACGAGTTCCCTTACCATATAGTTGTCATTTGGCAAAACGCTGCAAAATAATACCATATGAACGACTACCGCGCAAAGGTAGTAAAAAATAATGTTCCCCACCCCTGTTTTCTTCAAAATTTTAAAAGGCTGTATAAAAGATACAACAAAAGAGCCGGCAAACACAGGCGTTTGTCGGCTCTTTGAGTAAGTAATTATGAAAAAATTATCCGCGTGGGCTGGCGTGGTGCCAGAGTCGCAGGATGAAGTAGATGAAATGGGCGAAGCCGATGAGGATGGCCAAGACGAGCATCGTCTTGTCGGTGGCCCATCCTGCCGTTTGCTGATGCCAGAATCCCGTGATGACACAGAGCACGGAAAGCGCCAGTCCGAGAGCGTTGAGCACCGTGACGCCGCGGCGTTCCGCGCCGTTTTCGCCTGTCGGTTCCAGATGGCTGTGGCGTATGCCATAATGACTGTAGATGTCAAGGCCGATGAGCATCCAGAGCACGAGACGTATCCAAGTGTCGGCAGGCAGGAATATCATGAGACAGAGACATGTGATGATGCCAGCCACAGGCACGAAGGGCACAAAAGGTGTGCGGAAAGTGCGTGGCACGTGGGGCATGGTTTTTCGCACGATCAGTACGCCGGCACATACCAGCGTAAACGCCAGGAGCGTGCCGATGCTCGTCATTTCGCCAGCCATGCCAGCGGGGACGAAGGCGGCGAGGGAGGCCACGGCCGTCATGCAGATGAGGTTGTTGACGGCCGGCGTTCGAAAGCGGCGGTGTATCTTCGAGAAAACGGGCGGCAGGAGTCCGTCGTGGCTCATGGACATAAACACGCGGCTTTGCGCCATGAGCAATACGAGAATCACGGAACAATAGCCGACGAGGATGGCCAGCACTACAGCTTTGTTGAGCCAGGGATAAGCCGGAATGATGGTGCCATCGGCGCCTGCTGTTCCCATGTGGTCAATGGCGATGGCCACGGGGGCGATGCCCTCTTGTCCGGCAAAGTCAGTATAGTGTGCCACGCCAGTCATGACGTGGCCGAAGCCCATGTAGAGCACAGTGCAGATGAGCAGGGAGAGAAGAATGCCGAGCGGCATGTTTCGCTTCGGATTGCGCGTCTCTTGTGCGGCGGTGCTGACGGCATCGAAGCCGAGGAAGGCGAAAAACACGATGGCGGCACCGCGGAACACGCCGCTCCAGCCAAATTCGCCCAGTGTGCCAGTGTTTTGCGGGAGATAAGGACTATAGTTGTCGCTGTTGATGTATTGCCAGCCGATCACCACAAACACCACGATGACCGCCACTTTCAAGAACACGATGATGTTGTTGAGCAACGAACTCTCGCGCGTGCCGCGGATGAGGAAGAGACTCATAATCACCACGATGGCGGCAGCCGGGAGGTTGACGATGCCGCCGTCCCACGGACACGCCGTCAGTTCATGCGGCAGGTTGATGCCGACGGAGGAGAGGAAATGCGTGAAATATTGGCTCCACGAGATGCTCACCGTGATGGCCGCCACGGTGTATTCCAACACGAGGTCCCATCCGATAATCCAGGCGATGAGCTCGCCCATCGTGGCGTAGGAATAAGTGTAGGCACTTCCTGCCACGGGAATCATCGAGGCAAATTCGGCATAGCAGAGGCCGGCAAAGGCGCATCCGATGGCGGCGATGACGAACGAAAGCGTGATGGCTGGACCCGTGTAGCTTGCCGCTACGGTTCCGGTGATAGAGAAAAGTCCGGCGCCGATGATGACACCGACTCCGAAGGCCACGAGGCCGATGGGGCCGAGCACGCGGCGAAGTGTGCCCTGTCCGCTGGCGCTGGCTTCTGCTTGAAGCAGGCTGAATGGTTTTCTGATAAATAAGCCCATTGGCTGACAGTTGGTTGAGTAATGGTATTAGGGTGGTTCTAAAAATTCCACCCAGTGCTAATAGTTTGGTATGGTTTCACCCCAGTAAAAAAACGGGATATGAAAATCAATCAACGGGGAAGCAGAGTCGTGCTCCACTTCCCCGTTGTAAGGTTATTTTTCTTGCCATCTATAGACGTTCGTTTCCCTCAGCACGAAGCCTTCGCTGCGGTAGAGTGCGTTGGCCGCTTCGCGTTTTGGTTGCGACGTGAGATTGAGCGATTTCGCGCCAAGGCGTTGGCTTTCAGCAATGAGGAATCGGATGATGGCGCGTCCGTAGCCGCGTCGGCGGCAATCGGGCATCACGGCCACATCTTCAATCCATGCTTTGCATCCCGTTGGCGAGCAGCAAAGAACGAGGGTGGCGCCAGCCTGCACCTTCCCCGACTCGTCGCGTCCCAGATAGATACGTGTGAGTCCAGTGGAGAGCATGCGTGCCACGTCGGCCGCTTTGAGTGCCGTGTAATTCTCTGTGAGCGAAGGCATGAGGCGGTTGAGCGCCGTGGCAGCCTCTTCACATTCCTCCGGCGAGTTGCCCACCGATTTGATGCGCAGGGCGCTGAGATTCTTCAGCAGTTCGCTAACCGTTGGGCCGCCCTTCGCCAAAACCAGTTCGGGGGCAATTTCATGCAGCGGTTCCAACACGAAACGTCGCTCCGTCATGCGTGGATGTGGCAATGTGATTTCAGGCGTACACACGGCCGTATTTTCCAGCCATAGCAAGTCGATGTCAATAGTGCGGTCGCAATAGACCCCATTGATGCTCTTGCGTTTTCGTCCCAGTTTCTTCTCGATGTCTTGCGTCACCAGCAGGAGCTGTTCTGGGG
>ULSU01081131.1_pt1 | contig 15260 bp, 7 predicted proteins | sample 1956941 | NCBI WGS metagenome assembly ULSU01 (sample SAMEA4835715, study PRJEB28245) | human gut metagenome | biome: gut microbiome; material: fecal sample | place: Denmark | collected 2008
CTATGACAACTTAGATTCATGGAAAGAAGGGTGAAAAATATGGAGGATACTATACAAGGTAAACACTTTAGTATAACAGATCCACAAGGAGTAAGCACTATAATTTATAGAATTAATAAAACAGAAAAAGAATTCTTAAATGAATCACCTAAGTACACAGTAGAAAGATTACAGTCAGCAGAAGAAATTAGAGGAGATTTAAAAAAGAAGACGTTCTTTGTTGATGAACCAGATGACGAAGAACAATTAGTAATATTATCTTTTGGTAAAGATCGTGTAGTAGTTAATATGGGTATACTAGAAGAAAATAGGGTTAAAATATCTAAAAAACCAATGCCAATTAAGTTTGATACTCTTTATTCTGAAAAAGAAACAGTATATAAAGAGTTTAAATATACACCAAATTTAAAAAGACCAATATCTATTATTGATCCAGAAACAACAGAAGAAGTAAAGCCAATACTTTACTTTGATGAAGATACAAATGAAGTAAAAGGTAAATGTAAATTACAACCATATAAATCATATTTTGCATTTGAAATTAGAGACAAAAAAGATGATACTTAAAGGGGGATAAGAAAGAATGAGTAGTACAAATGTACATTCAGAAGAAAATTTTAACATATATTGTGCAGGAGCACAAATAATACCAACAGAAAAGGAATTAGAAATACCACCTAAAAATGCTAAAAGAGGACCAAGCAGTTTAAGTGTTGAACTAGGTGAAAATGTTATGGAAATTCCAGCAGAAAACTCTAAAATGAATGAAAGAGGAGAGTTAAAATTACAAGACGGAACTGTAGTAGCAAAGTTTGATACAAAAGCATTTGGTAAAATCAAAGCTTCTGAAGAAAAAAGAAAACAAGCTACAAAAACAAGATCAAATAAATACGAAGGACAAGAAATATAGATAAATAAAAACCAATGAAAAAGGTGAAAAATTATGGGATATAAATTAAATAAAGCTTTTAAAGATAATAAAAAAAGTATTGTTATAGTTCTAGTACTATGGGTAATTTTATCCATAGTACTTGTTGCTCCAATGAGCTATTCAATAGGTATATCAATGGTTAATGGAGCGTTTCAATTAGACACGTTTATAGAAAAGTTCTTTTCAGAAGTTACTAGCTTTACATCAATAACAAGAGTGTTTTCACAAGGATATGGATCAATTTTTGGAAAAAACTTATTATATTTTACAGTTATATATGTAGTATTTGCTCTAATTGGAATATTTAAATCAAAACCAAAACATGAATATACAGACATTGAACATGGATCAAGTGATTGGAGCGAAAACGGTGAACAATATAGCATACTTAGCAAAAATAAAGGAATAATACTTGCTCAGAACAACTATTTACCAGTAGATAAAAGAGGAAACATTAACGTATTAGTAGTCGGAGGTTCTGGATCTGGTAAATCAGCTTCATATTCAATACCAAATGCATTTCAAATGTTGGGATCTTATGTATTCACAGATCCAAAAGGTGAGTTATATGATAAAACAGCAGGATATTTAAGAAAAAATGGTTATGAAATTAAAGTATTAAATTTAGTTAATCCAGCAAACAGTGATGGATACAACCCTTTAATGCACGTTAATAGTGAAATAGATGTTGACGTTATTGCAAATACAATAGTTAAAGGTCAAAAATCAGAAGGTGGAGGATCTGATCCATATTGGGATGATATGGCAGAAATGCTATTAAAAGCTTTAATATATTATTTAATAGCAGTAAGACCAGAAGAAGAGCAAAACCTAGCAAGTTGTTCAGAACTTGTAAGAGCTGCTAACACAAATGGAGGAAGTAACTTATTAACAGAGTTAATGAACCAACTTCCATATGATCATCCAGCAAGAATGAACTATAAATCTATTGAAATAGCTCCAGAAAAAACATATGGATCAATTTTAAGTTCATTGCAATCAAAACTAGGTAAATTTGACTCAAAAGAGATAGCAGAAGTTACATCAACAGATACAATTAATTTTGAAGATATAGGAAGCAAAAAAACAGCGGTATATGTTATATCATCAGATACTCATAAAGCATATGATTTCTTACTTACAATATTCTTCTCACAGATGATACAACAATTATATGACTTTGCTGATAAAAACGGTGGAAGATTAAAAGTTCCAACATTTTTCATACTAGACGAGTTCGCAAACATTGGACAAATACCAGATTTCGATAAAAAGATCTCAACATCAAGAAGTAGAGGAATTTCATTCAGTGTTATATTACAAAACTTAGACCAATTAGAGGCAGTTTATGAGAAATCATACGAAACTATCATGGGTAACTGTGATACACACGTATTCTTGGGAAGTAATTCATACAAAACAGTAGAATATTTCTCAAAGGCACTTGGTGAGAAAACAATTACAAGAGAAAGTTTATCTGTAAACAGAGATAAACAATTCCATAGACAAGGATATAGTGATTCAGATCAGATTATGGCTAGAGCGTTAATGACACCTGATGAATTAAGAAGAATGGATAATGACTTATGTATTATCTATGAAAAAGGAATAAAACCTGTAAAGGCACATAAATACTACTACTTTGAAACATCAATGGCTAAGAAATTAGGAGAATTTACATTAAACCATTTAGAGTTTGATATAGGAAGTAGAGGAAAATGGAGAAAATACAATCCATATAATCCATATAAGGATGATGAACCTGAAAAAAACGTAGACTTAAATGTAGAATCATTAGATGATCTATTTGAAGATGATAAAGTAGAAGAGAATCATAATGAAACAGCAGATAACATTACAAAAAAAGAACCAGAAACAACAAAGACAGAAGCTGCTCCAGTATTACCTCAAAATGATATTGATAATGATGATGATGATATTTTATCAGTTGATATACAGGCTCAATTAGAAGCAAAGTTTGATGAACTATTTGGACCTGATGATGATGAAACATAGTTACATCAATACATACAGCAAATTATAGAAATTAAATACCTTAGATATTAAATAAATATCTAAGGTATTTTTTTGTGGATAATTTTTAAAAATGTGGATAAAAATTACCAAAAAATGTATGATTACATAATATGTAGAAAAATTATATCATAAATGGCTATTTCCGTAACGAATGTTTAAAATGGAAATAAAAGGCAAAAATGGAAATGCTACGGAAATCCGCAAAGCCAGTTATATTCTACAAAATATTACAAAAGATTTACAATATTATAAATATATGACATTATGTTGCAAATTATTGTAAAGCATAAGAATATATTGTATTATGAAATTATACATTGAATTTAGAAAGGATGTAAAAAACATGAAGGGAAAAAATGATACAATGGCTAAGAGAATACTAGAAAATGGTGAGATTAAAGACAAGAAAAAGATAAACAAGAGCAGAATAGCGGGAATGACTCTAATCGCACTAGTAGTAACTATAATTGTAATTATCATACTTGCAACAGTAGGAATAACTATAGGACTTGGAAGTGGTGGAGTTATAGAAAAGGCAGAAGTATCAAAAGATATAGTAAAGTTATCTGAATATGGAACTACAATTAAGATGATAACTGCAAATGAATATACAAATAAAATGTCTAATGAGAAAACAGGTGAACTAAAAGAATTAGTAAAAAACACTTTAAAAAAAGATGAAAAGTGGGTTAAAGATGTTGAAGATGTAAAAGGTGATGAAAACAAGATAAAGGTAATTACAGTTGAGGATTACATAATAGTAGCTCAAATATGGGATGACGGAGATCTTGACATTATTAATGCTGGTAAAGACAATGAAGAACCATACCCTGTAATTAGTATTGGACAAGAAGTAGTAGACGAAAATACAATTAAATTAAAAGTTATTGCTGATGTAACAACTACAGACAAAACAAAAGGAATAGATACGGTTACATTTGTTAACACAGGAGATGCAATTAAAAACTATAATAAAGGAGACGTATTAACATTTAATGTAACAAAAAGTGGAAAATATACATTTGAAGCAGTAACAAACATGGGTAAAACAACAAGACAATCAGTAGTAGTAAAAATAAAATCATCAGAAGCTGATATTCAAATTGCTTCAGAGCCAACAACATCAAGAAATACATTGAAAACAGGAAAACTAAATGGCGTAGATGCAGGACCAATAGAAGTAAGCATAGATTATGGATATACAAAATTATTAAAACAATACAAACTTGGAGAAGATGGTACATGGACAAATGTAGATTCACAAAATGTTAAGCTTAAAGTTACAGATAATATGACTGTATATGCAAGATATTTTGATGGAGAAAGCAAAGAAGTAAAATTAACATCATATGATGTAGCGAACGTAGATAATATTGCACCAAATGCATTTGGCATAACAGCAACATCAACTTCAAATAGTATAACAGTAAATGCAAGTACAATAGACACTGCAAATAAAGGTGCAAAAGTTGGAATTTCAGGTGTAAAAGAATACTTATATAGAATATTCAGAAACGAATCATGGGGAGAATGGCAATCAAGCAAACAATTTACAGATTTACCAGAAGGTGAATATAAAGTACAAGCAAAAGCAATAGATAAAGCAGGAAATGAAACAATAAGCTCAAATGTTGTAACATTAGAATGTAAATTACAAAGAGCAGAAGTAACATTTGATAACAATGATGGAAGCGACAAGAAACAAACAGTATCAAAAGTAGTAGGAACAGAATTAGGAGAATTACCAACAGTATCAAGAGAAGGATATGACTTCGCTGGATGGTATACAGACAAAACATCTGGAACTAGAGTAACAGAAAATACAGTAGTTCCTGAAACAGATGTAACTTATTATGCAAGATGGACTGCAAGAAATGATACAAAATACACAGTAATACATCAACAAATGAACTTAGATGGAACAACATATACAACAGTTGACACAGAAGAACTAAAAGGAAAAACAGATTCGAAAGTAACACCAGATGTAAAATCTTATGAAGGATTTACAGCACCAGAAAAACAAGAAGTAACAATAAAAGCAGATGGAAGTACAACAGTAACATATAAATATACAAGAAATAAATACACATTAACATACAACCCAAACGGTGGTAGTGTAAGCCCAACAAGCATAAAAGCAGACTATGATGAAGAAATTACATTACCTACACCAACAAGAAAATACACGATAACATACAATACAAATGGTGGAAGTAGTGTAACAAATAGCACAGTAGATTACACATTTAATGGTTGGTATACTAAAGCATCAGAAGGAGATAAAAGAACGTACACAAAAATGCCAGCATACAATGAAACTTTATATGCACAATGGGCAAGCTCGGGAATAGCATTACCAACAACAAATAAAGCTGGTTATGTATTAGCAGGATGGTATACAGATTCTGCATTAACTTCAGAAGTAACATTATCAGATGGAAAATATATACCAACAGCAAATATAACATTATATGCTAAATGGGAAGAAGTAGTAATAACACTTAATCCAATGAGTTTCACATATGATGGAACAGAAAAGAAACCAGAAACTACTGTAAAAGTAGGATCAAAAATATTTGAAAAAGACAAAGACTACACAGTAGAATATAAAAACAATATAAATGTTGGAACAGCAACAGTAACAATTACAGGAAAAGGATCATACGAAGGAGTAACAGCAACAACAACATTTAAAATTAATGAAAAGAGAATTACAATACCAGCAGGAAAAACACTAACATATAATGGAGAAGAACAAATAGGTGTAGATAGCAAAGCTGAATATAAATTAAACGGAACAATAAAAGCAACAAATGCAAAAACATACAGTGCAACTGCAACACTTACAGATACAGCTAATACTAAATGGAGTGACGGAACAACAGAAGTAAAAACAATAAGCTGGAAGATTAATGCAAAGAACCTGTCTGGAAATGTAACAGTATCAGATGTAGAAGATAAAACATACACAGGAAGTGCAATAACTCCAGAAGTAGAAGTAAATGATACTGCAAGAAATACAGTATTAACAAAAAATACAGATTATACAATAAGCTATAAAAATAATGTTAATGCAGGAACAGCAACAATAACAATAACAGGAAAAGGAAACTACACAGGAACAGTAGAAAAAACATTTAAAATAAATGGTGACGCAAACCCAATAAAAGTAACAAACAAAACAGTATATACAGGAAGTACAGTTGATCTATCAACATTAGTATCTGATGCACAAGGTGATGTAACATTTTCAATAAAAACAAATGGAACAACAACAGCAAGTACACTATCAGGATCAAAATTAACAGCTGGGGCAATGAGTGCTACAGATGATAAAGATCAAACAGTTGTAATAACAGCAAAAGCAGCAGGAAATGGAAACTATAACCCAGGAAACAAAGAAATAACAATAACAGTACAAAAATACACAGCAACACTATCATGGACTTCAACAACACCAAATAGCATAATATATGAAACAACAGGAAAAACTGCTACAGCAACTGTAAAAGTAACAGAAGGAACAGCAGGAAAAGTAACATATACAAGTGGAACAACAGATGTGTTAGAAATAGATGCAAATACAGGTGCATTAACAACAAAAAAAGTAGGTAGTTCAGAAATAACAGCAAAAATGGCAAGAACATCTACAGTAAAGGAAGCAAGTGTAAAGAAGACAATAACAGTAACAGCAAAGAAAATAGAAATACCAACTGGAAAAACATTAACATATAACGGAGAAGAGCAAACAGGTGTAGATAGCAAAGCTGAATATAGACTAAGTGGAACAGTAAAAGCAACTAATATAGGAACATATACTGCAACTGCGACACTTGCAGATGCAAATAATACACAATGGAGCGATGAATCTGCAACAGCAAAAACAATAAGCTGGAAAATTAATGCTAAAAACCTATCTGGAAACATTACAATATCAAATATAGCAGACCAAACATATACAAGAAGTGCAATAACACCACAACCAACAGTAACAGATACAGCGAGAAATAAAGCATTAACAAACAATTCAGACTATACTTTAAGCTATAAAGATAACACAACTGTAGGAACAGCAACAATAACAATAACAGGAAAAGGAAACTATACAGGAACAGTAGAAAAAACATTTAAAATAGTAAAAGCATCAGTTGTAGTACCAACACAAAATGGAACATTAACATATAATGGATCTTCACAAAGTCCAAAGTGGAACAACTATAATACAAATTTAATGACAATAGGTGGAACAACAAGTGGAACAAATGCGGGAAACTATAATGCAACATTTACATTAAAAGATAAAACAAATTACCAATGGAATGGTGGAACAACCGATGATAAGACAGTAGAATGGAGAATAGGACAAAGAGAAAACACAATATCAGTAGCAGGAAAGACATTAACATATAATGGAAAAGAGCAAGTATTAGTAACAGTATCAAGTGCACAAGGAACAGTATATTACAGCATAGGAACAGCGTTAACAAGTTCTAATTACAAAACAGCAGGAAGCACAGAAATGCCAAAAGCGACTAATGCAAATACAGAAGGATATAAAGTATATTATTATTGTGAAGGAGATATAAACAATAAAGCAAAAAGTGGTAATGTAACAGCAAAAATTAATAAAGCATCAAACCCAATGGGAGTAACAAATAAAACAGTATATGCTGGAAGTATAACAGATTTAACAACAGCTGTAGTAGGAGCTCAAGGAAATGTAACATTTGAATTAACATCAAGTGGAACAACAACAGCAAGTACTTTATCTGGATCGAATTTAACAGCTGGAACATTGAGCACTACAGATGATAATACCCAAACAGTAGTTATAAAAGTAACAGCAGCTGGAAATGACAACTATAATGAAGGAAGTAAAAACTTAACGATAACAGTACAAAAATACACAGCAGGACTATCATGGACAACAACAACACCAAGCAACATAATATATGGAACAACAGGAAAATCTGCAACAGTAAACGTAACAGTAGCTGGAGGAACAAAGGGAAAAATAACATACACAAGTGGATCAACAGATGTATTAGAAATAGATGCAAGTACAGGTGCATTAACAACTAAAAAAGTAGGTAGCTCAGAAATAACAGCAAGCATAGAAAGAACATCAACAGTAAAACCTGCGTCTACAAAGAAAACAATAACTGTAGTGCAAAATACAAATCCAATAACAGCAACAGGAAAAACATTAACATATAACGGTAAAGATCAAGAGTTAATAACAGTATCAAATGCACAAGGTGATGTATACTATAGTGTTGGAACAGTATTATCAAACAGCAACTATCAAACAGCAGGAAGTACAACAATACCAACTAAAAAAGATGCAAACGTAAATGGATATGTAGTATATTATTATTGCGTAGGAAATAAAAACTATAGTGCAAAGGCTGGAAGTGTAACAACAAAAATAAATAAAGCAAATTTAACAATAACAGCAGATAATAAAACAATGACATATGGAGGAACAGTACCAACATACACATATACAGGAACAGGATTTGTAAATGGAGAAACAGCAAGTGTTCTTGGAGGAACAGCAAGCTATACAGTAAAAAATAGTAGTGGAACAGCAGTAACAATAAGTAAAACAACAAATGCAGGAACATATACAATAACACCATCAGGCTTAAGTTCAAACAACTATAACATAACATACAAGGCAGGAACATTAACAATAGGTCAAGAAACAAATCCAATAACAGTAACAAATAAAACAGTATATACGGGAAGTACAACAGATTTATCAACACTAGTAAGTAATGCACAAGGAACAATAACATATAAGGTAAAGACAAATGGAACAACAACAGCAAGTACATTATCAGGATCAAAATTAACAGCAGGAGCAATGAGTGCAGAAAATGATAATAATCAAACAGTAGTAGTAACGGTAACAGCAGGAGGAAATACAAACTATGCAAGTGGAAGTAAGGATTTAACAATAACAGTACAAAAATACACACCAACACTAGCATGGACATCAACAACACCAAGTAGTATAGTATATGGAACAACAGGAAAAACAGCAACAGTAACAGCAACAGTAAGTGGAGGAACAAAAGGAGCAGTAACATATACAAGTGGAACAACAGGAGTATTAACAATAAACTCAAGTACAGGAGCATTAACAACAGCAGGAGTAGGAAGTTCAACAATAACAGCAAGTATAGCAAGAACAACAACAGTAAAAGCAGGAAGTATAGCTAGGACAATAAGTGTAACAAAAGCAACAAACCCAATAACAGTAACAGGAAATACACTAACATATAACGGAAAAGCACAAAATTTAGTAACAACAGCAAAAGCACAAGGAGCAGTATATTATAGCGTAGGAACATCGTTAACAAGTAGTAATTATACAACAGCAGGAAGTACAACAATACCAACACAAACGTCAGCAAACACAAGTGGATATGTAGTATATTACTATTGTGTAGGAAATGGAAACTATAATGCAAAGAGTGGAAATGTAACAGTAAAAATAGCAAAAGCTGCTTCAGTAAATCCAACTTTAACGGATGTTTCAGTACCATATGATACAAAAGCACATGCAATAAGCGTATCTGGAGGAAGTGGAGGAACTATTTACTATAGAACAAGCACAGATAATAGTACATGGGGAAGTTGGACAACGACTAAACCAACAAGAACAAGTGTAGGTACTACATATGTACAAGCATATGTAAAAGGTGATTCAAACCACAGTGATACATCAGCTACTGCTAGTAAAAAAATAACAATTCAAACAAGTTATTGGAAGAACACGACTAAAGGAACATATTATGCAACTACAGCAAGTGCAATATCAGCAGCTGCAGCAAATGATACTTTGGAATTACAAAGAAACTTCACTGATGCTGGAACAGTATCTATTAATAAAACGTTATATATAGATTTAAGTTCATATACATGGACAAAAACAACTTCAACAATTACAATTACATCAGCCGGAATGGTTTATCTTGGAGCAGATAAAGGAAAGATAACTACATCTGGAGCATTTAATTTAATAACAAATGCAGGAAAATTCTATTTAGGTGGTCCAAATACATTCTCGGGATCATTAACACGTACAAATGCTAGTTCGGATTATTCTGTAGTGTACAATACTGGAACCTATAGTCAAGCTAGTACATCAACAGTAATTACATCAACAGGTATTGGAATATATAATAATGGAGGAGATGTTAGTATACAAACTGGAACCATAGATGCTAATTACCATGCTATAAAGAATCATGCTGGAACTTTAGAAATTAATGGTGGAGGAGTTACTATTACAGGAAATAAAGGAACTGATGTAACCTGGTCTGCTGTATGTAATGATGAAGGAGCAACAATGACACTTAAGTCAGGAACTATTACAGGTTCAAACCACCAAGGTATATCAAACTATGGTACATGTACAATTAGTGGAGGAACAGTAAAATCAGGAAAGGCCTCAAATGCAATAACAAACCAAAGTACAGGTAAAGTTACAATAACAGGAGGAACTATATCTACAACTACAGGTTATGCTATAAGAAGTTTAAGTACTCAAACTGCAGCAGTATCAGTATCAGGAGGAACAGTTACTTCTTCTACTACAAATGGAACAATATTAAATGAAGCTTCAGGAACAGTTACTTTATCAGGTGGTACAATAGAGAATACAAACTTGAATCAGGGAGATGTAGTTCCAACAATAAGAAATACATCAACAGGTAAAATTAAAATAGATGGTGCAACAGTAAAAACAGGCGGATATGGAGTATATAATACAGGAGCAGGTGCAGTAGAATTAAGTAGTGGATCGATAGGATATAGTGGAAGTACACCAAAGTATATAGGAAATGTTGGTATTTATACAACAGGAACAGGAAAAATAACGATGTCAGGTGGAAGTATAACTTCTATGGAGGATGGTATAAATTCAAAAGGAAATTCAATAACAATTTCAAAAGGAACAATAAGTGCAAAATATACTGGTGTTAAGATGCTAGGAAGTTCATTAGTGATTTCAGGACAGAGTTCTACTACTACTATAGAGTCTGGAGATATTGGTGTATCGGCTACCAAAAATGTAAATATTACAATAACAGGAGGAAGTATAAAAGGTACAAATTATGGAATTCAAAGAAATACGGTAATCTCTGGAAATACAACTTTAGGAACACTTAACATAGGAACTATTTCAAGTACAAGTGAAAATAATCCACTAATATATGGAGGTACGGCAATTCAATCAAATACTGCTGTTAATTGCTATAGTGGTTTAGTGTCTGGAGCAGGTTTATGTATTACTGGATCAACAATTACAGTTGGTGGTGCTACAACCAATAAAACAAACTCACCTACAATAATACTAAGGGGAAATGCTAGTAGCACGAAACCAGTTATATCAACATCTGGAGGTATTACATATTATAGTGGAAGAATAGGTGCAACAGGAGGAACATATGTAAAGGTTGATGATGATACAAAGACTCCTATTATGTTCAAATGTTTTGGATGGACTAATAAATCAAAAAGTAGTATATCATATAATTCAATGCCCGCAGCAAATGCACCAACAATAACTGTAAATGGTACAAAATATAGTATGACTCCATATAACTCATTAACATATACAAAGTAGGAGGAAATTATGAAAGATAGTAGTAAAAAAATAATTATAGCTATAAGCATCATTGCTATTATTGCAATTATAGCTGGAATTTGTATATTTGCATTTAAACCTCAAGCAAAAGATAATAACAACAGTAATACAGAGAATACAAATGTAGTTGAAAAGAACACATTAGATAAAATCACAGATATGGAAAATAAAATTCAACAAAAAGAAGCTGAAAGAGATAGCATTAGCAATGAAATAGATCAAATGTATAAAGATTTAGTTGGTTTATATAGTACTTATAGTAATGAAGAGGCAAGTCAAACACAAAATTAATAAGTAAAGTGTAAGCTTTAAACAAAACAAGAAAGGTGTACTGTTAAGTATGCCTTTCTTGTTGTTTATAAGCATATTAAAGAATAAACAATAACAACTCTCACAAAACAAATGTTTTAAAACTATTGACGAAAAATTCTTCTTGTTGTAAAATGAATCTAAGTTTAAACAAAAGCGGAGGAAGGTTAATGAAATTTATACATATGGCAGACATGCATTTTGATGCTCCTTTTACAGTTTTAAATACTAGGAGTAAATTAGGAGAGAAAAGAAGATTAGAGCAAAGAGAAGCGTTTAAAAGGATAATTGAATATATTGAAAATAACAATATTGAATATTTATTCATAGCAGGTGATTTATATGAAGATGCATACATTAGAGAAACTACAATTGAATATATAAATAGCTTATTAAAAAAAATACCAAATACTAAAATATATATTACTCCAGGAAATCATGATCCATACACAATAAATTCTATGTATAGTACTTTTAAGTGGAGCACTAATGTGAAAATATTTAAAAATAATGTGGAAACTGTGGAAAACGATACCGTAGATATCTACGGATATGGATTTAATGACTACTATTGCAAAAGTTCAGAAATTGAAAATATTAAAATCAAAAACAAAGACAAAATAAATATACTAATTACTCATGGTACTTTAGATGGAGGAAGTGCTCCTAATTTAGAGTATAATCCATTAAATACTGCAAAATTAAAACAATTAGGATTTGACTATATTGCATTAGGACATATTCATAAGGCAGACTATAATACGGAAGAAAATCAAAGAATTGTATACCCAGGTTCAACAATCTCAATGGGATTTGACGAGCTAGGAAAACACGGGGTTATACTAGGTGAGATAGATAAAGAAAAAGTAAAATTAGAATTTTGGCCAATAGATAAAAAAGAATTTGTAGAACGTAGGATAGATGTAACAAATATATCTTCTGTAGAGGAGTTAATAGAAAAGATAAACGAAGAACAAATAGAAAAAGATATGTTCTATAAAATAATATTAGTTGGAAAAAGAAACTTTGAAATTAATACATATTATTTATATAAGTTTATTACAGAAGAAAATATTATAAAAATAAAAGATGAAACACAAATAAACATAGATATTAATGAGTTATCTAAAGAAATTAACCTAAAAGGGTTATTTTTAAAAGAAATTTTAGATAATAAAAATAACGAGAATATAGATGAAAATACAGCTGAAAAAATAATAGAAATTGGCTTAAATGTTTTAAAGTAAGGCATTTACAATTTGCTTACTTTAAAAAAGTGGAGGAAAACTATTGAATATAAAAGAAATTAAAATAAATAATTACGGCAATTTAGAAAATAAAGAGATTAATTTAGAAAATGGAATTAATATAGTGTATGGAAAAAATGAGAGTGGAAAATCTACATTGTTAAATTATATAAAAAACATTTTCTATGGTATTTCTAAAAATAAAAATGGAAGAGATATTTCTGATTATGAAAGATACAAGCCTTGGGGCAAAGAAGACTTTTCAGGAAAATTAAAATATGAGCTAGATAATAAAAAAGAATTTGAAATATATAGAGATTTTAATAAAAAAAATCCAAAAATATTTAACGAAAATTTAGAAGAAATATCTAAAGAATTTAATATAGATAAAAAGGATGGATCACAGTTTTTCTATGACCAAACTAAAATAGATGAAACTATGTTTTTATCTACAGTGGTTTCAATGCAACAAGAGGTGAAGTTAGATAAACAATCACAACAAGTTCTTGTTCAGAAACTTGCTAATCTTGCAGGAACAGGTGATGATAATATTTCTTTTGAAAAGGTTATTGCTAAGCTAAACAAAAGACAAGTAGAAGAAGTAGGAACTGAAAGAACACAAGGGAAGCCTATTAATATAGTAAAAGATAGGATGAAACAAATTGAATTAGCGATAAGGGATATGAATTCATCTGAAAACGAGAAAACGATACTAGAGGAACGAGAAAAGGCGTTAAAAGAGGAGATTAATAGTTTACAGTTAGAGAAAAGTATTAATGAGCAATTAGAAAGTATATATTTAAAGGGTAATTTTGAGAAAGAAAAGATAGAATTAAAAGAAAAAATAAAAAGTGAGAATAAGACAAAAATAGATAAGCTAAATAAGGAAAAAGAGGAGCTTATAAAAAGTAAAGAATATATTACTTTAAAAAATGACAATAATAAGGAAAATAGTAAAAATGGCCAAGGTAAACATGAAAAAGGAAAAAAGAGTGGATTTAATAATATTATTCTATTAGTGATTTTTGTTGTGATTTTTGCAGTGCTTGAAGTTATAAATATGAAATTAGGTAACAATGTACTTAATATAGCTAAATATAGTTTAATTCCAATATACTTTGCAATTGTCTTAATTAAAATGGTAGTTAAGAGTAATAAAAATAAAAAAATAAAATATGAAGATGAATTAAATAAAAAGATTGAAGATGAAAAATCAAAAAACGAAATAACTGTTATAAATACAAAAATTGATAGTTTGGAAAAACAAATTAATCAGCTATGTGAAGAGCAAGAGTTACAAAAAAATGAGATTTCTAAGGCAAAGGAAAAACTTGATAATGATATAGATGCAGATATAGATCAAATAAGAGAAGAATATAAAAATAAAATAGATATAGATAAGGTTTTAGATGATATAAATGAAAAATATGTATCTAATAAAATAAAGAATATAGAGGAAGAATTAGGAAAGAAAAGAATATTATTAAATACTACACAGATAGAAGAGAAAAGCTTAATCTCTAAATTAGAAAATAAAATTGCTTTAGAGGAAGAATACAAACAATTAGAAGAAGAACTTAGAGAATTAGAGGAAAAGAATAATTGCATTAATTTAACTAAAGAATATTTGAGCAAAGCATATGCTAAAATGAAAAATACGGTAACGCCAAAATTCACTAGGAATTTATCTGAAACAATAGATGAAATATCAAGTGGCAAATATAATATGGTTACAATAAATGATGAGAGTGGGTTAATAGTAGAAAATAAGCTGGGAGAATATATACCAGTTGAACGATTAAGTGTGGGAACAATAGATCAATTGTATTTATCATTAAGATTATCTATGATAGATGAAATATCAAAGGAAAATATGCCAGTTATATTAGACGAAGCTTTTGCGTTTTATGATGAGGGAAGATTGGAAAATATACTTAAATTTTTGATAAAAAGATCAGAAAAAAATCAAGTAATTATATTTACTTGTACTAAAAGAGAGAAAACTATATTAGATAGATTAGGAGTTTGTTATAATTTAGTTGAATTATAATAAAAAATAATGTATAATAGAAAA
>ULSU01030990.1_pt1 | contig 15161 bp, 10 predicted proteins | sample 1956941 | NCBI WGS metagenome assembly ULSU01 (sample SAMEA4835715, study PRJEB28245) | human gut metagenome | biome: gut microbiome; material: fecal sample | place: Denmark | collected 2008
CGGCGAGGCCACCACCACTGCTTCGTCTATCTCATATTGGCGCAGGGTGTCGGCTTCATTTTCCGCAGCGGTGTTTGCTTCGTACTTGACGCTGGAAGGGACGGCCATGTGCCCAGAGAGGCGGCCATCTGGAAATGCCGGGCAAGCGGCGGCACAGAAGGGGGTGAATACGGCGCTGGCGGTTGCCAGCAAGAAAGGGATATGATTCATACGTTGTTTTGTTTAACGGGATGCAAAGTTACGGTTTTGCTCTCTGAGGTGCAATCCTCATTTATGGGGAGATTCCGTGGCGGGGCTGAAGGCGTAAAATACTGCGGCACGTTGGGGGATTGCGAAAATACGGAAGAAGGATTGTTCTGTTTTTCGGTAAAAGGATTGCGCATCGGCTGGAAAAACGTAATTTTGCAGTTGGACAACAAAAGGCGTTCTGGAAATTCGTCTGGCAGAAATATCCAGCAACGATTTCTGCATCAGATGATTCGGGAGAACGCCAACGAGACCATACCTATCAATTCGTTTCAACAACAAGCGCAGATGAATCTTAGTTATGCTTACCCTGAAACACCATCTGCACACACATTGAAAACAAACAAGAAATGAAACATCTATCTTTCATCATCATCGCATCGGCTTTCTCCTGGGCGGTGGCGGGCATTGGGCAGACGCTCTCGCTCGACAGCTGCAGGAGAATGGCGGTGGCCAACAACAAGGCGATGGCGATTAGCAAGGCGAAGGGAGAGCAGGCCTACAACATGCGCCGGGCGGCACGCACCAATTATCTGCCGAAAGTGTCGGTCATGGGAAGCTACATGCGAACGGGCGACGAAATTTCTTTGCTCTCCAAACACCAAAAACAAACGCTCTCGGGACTCGGAACGGCGATGACGGGAAAGTTTGGCGAAATGGCCGGACAAATCGTCCAGCAGTTTCCTGACCTCGCACCGCTCATCCAGCAAGGCAGCGGCTATCTGCCGCAGATTGCCGGCGCCGTGAACGGCATCGGAACGCACATCGTTGACGGGCTGAGAACCGACACGCGAAACATGACGGCGGCGGCCGCATTGCTGACACAACCGCTTTATATGGGCGGGAAAATCCGCGCTTACGACCGCATCACGCGCTACAGCGAACAGGTGGCTGAGCAGGGACTCCGGGCCGAGGAACAGGAAGTGGTGCTCGAAGCCGACCAGGCTTATTGGCAGGTGGTTTCGCTGAGCAACAAGCAGCGCTTGGCCGTCAGCTACCGCGACATGCTACGTCATCTCGACGAGGATGTGACGAAGATGATTGCAGAGGGCGTTGCCACGAAGGCCAATGGTTTGTCGGTGAGCGTGAAGCTCAACGAGGCCGAGATGACGCTCACGAAGGTGGAAAACGGATTGTCGCTGAGCCGTATGCTGCTTTGTCAGGTGTGCGGACTGCCGTTGGACACGCCCATCAAACTGGCCGATGAAACGCTGACGGATTTGCCAACGCTCACGCCGGAGGCGCAGGCCGACACGGTGACGGCTTTTGCCAACCGACCGGAACTGAATCAACTCGAAACGGCTGTTAATATCTACCGCGAGAAAGTGAACATTGAACGCTCTGCCTTCCTGCCGCAACTGGCGTTGATGGGGGGCTATCTGACAACGAACCCCAACGTGTTCAACGGTTTCGAAAAGAAATTCCGCGGAACATGGGCCGTTGGGCTTACGCTGAAAGTTCCTGTTTGGAACTGGGGCGAGGGAAAATATAAAGTGCGTGCCGCCAAGGCCGAAACGCAGATTGCCGCGTTGCAGCTTGACGACGCCAAGGAGAAAATCGCCCTACAGGTCAACCAGTCGGCCTTCCGCGTCAACGAGGCCAACAAGCAACTCCAATTGAGCCTCAACAACCTCAGCAAAGCCGACGAAAATCTGCGCACGGCACAGGTGGGCTTCAAGGAGAGCGTGGTCACCACCAGCGACCTGCTGGCCGCCCAAACGGCTTGGCTACAAGCCAACAGCGAGAAAATCGACGCCCAGATTGAAGTGAGACTCACCAACGCGGCCATGCGTAAGGCGTTGGGCACACTCAATGTCAACGAATAAGAATATACCTATTTATATATATACAGAAATATATGTCACAGAAATCAAAAGCCAATTTACTTCCGGCCCTGTTTATCGTTACTGCCGTTGTGGTGGTTGTGGCCGGTGCCCGCATGTATGCGTTCAGCCAGCCGAATGAGACCATTCAGGGACAGGCCGACGTTACGGAATACCGCGTTTCGAGCAAGGTGCCGGGACGTATTCTTGAAATCAAAGTGAAGGAAGGACAGATGGTTCACGTGGGCGACACCCTCGCCTTGCTTGAAGCTCCAGATGTGGAAGCTAAACTCTCGCAGGCGGAAGCCGCCGAGGCCGCCGCTGCGGCACAAAGCCGAAAGGCTGAAAAGGGCGCACGACAGGAACAGATTCGCGGCGCCTACGAAATGTGGCAAAAGGCGAAGGCCGGCGTTAAAATCGCCGAGAAATCGTATGCCCGCGTGAAACGCCTTTACGACCAGGGCGTCGTGACGGCGCAGAAACTCGACGAGGTGACGGCGCAGCGCGATGCGGCCGTGGCCACGGAGCGTGCTGCAAAATCACAATACGACATGGCGGTCAACGGGGCTGAACGCGAAGACAAGGAGGCTGCCGCCGCCGTTGTGCGCCGCGCAAAGGGTGCCGTCAGCGAGGTGAACTCCTACATCAAAGAAACGGTGCTCTTGGCCACCCACGACGGTGAGGTCACTGAGATTTTCCCGCAGGTGGGCGAACTTGTCGGAACGGGAGCGCCCATCATGAATGTTGCCATGATGGACGACCTCTGGGTCACTTTCAATATCCGCGAAGACCATTTGGAACACTTCGGCATGGGCCAGACGTTTGAAGCTGTCATCCCCGCGCTGGGCAACAAGTCCGTGAAGCTGAAGGTGTATTACCTGAAAGACCTTGGAAGTTACGCTGCCTGGAAGGCCACCAAAACCACGGGGCAGTTTGACATGAAGACCTTCGAAGTGAAGGCGTCGCTCGAGAAGCCAGTCAAGGACTTGCGCCCTGGCATGTCGGTCCTCGTTAAATAATCCTGAGTACTGGCTAAGCGTTTGAGACATATTCCTCAAAAGTAATTTCTAATTATTCCACATGCCAACCATCTTGAAAATAGCCCGTCGCGAACTGCGCCGGATGGCGTCCAAGCCCATCTATTGGTTTTGCATGATTGCGGCTCCTCTGTTTTGCTTCGTTTTCTTCACCAGCCTGATGGCGGAAGGTCTGCCGACCGACATGCCGCTCGGACTGGTTGACAACGACAATACCACCACGTCGCGCTCCCTGGCACGCAACCTCGATGCTTTCGAGATGACGAGCATCAAGGAGCAATATGCTAACGTCACGGAAGCACGCGAAGCGGTGCAACGCGGAGACATCTACGGCTTCTATTATATTCCTAAAGGCACCACACGCAAGGCGCAACGGCAGGAGCTTCCCGTCGTTTCGTTCTACACGAACTATTCTTACCTCGTTGCCGGCTCGCTGCTCTATCGCGACATGCGCACGATGTCGGAACTCGCTTCGGGGGCGGCCTCGCGCACTGTGCTCTACGCCAAAGGCGCTACGGAAAGACAGGCGATGGCCTTTCTGCAACCCATCGTGATCGACTCCCACGCCATCAACAACCCATGGCTGAACTATAATGTGTATCTCTCGAACATCATCCTTCCGGGACTCCTCATGCTGTTCATCTTCATGGTGACCGTGTTCAGTATCGGAACGGAGGTGAAACACAACACGGTGCACGACTGGCTAATCATGGCCCGCGGCTCGATGTTCCACGCCTTGGCGGGAAAACTGCTTCCGCAGACGCTCATTTTCTTCCTCATAGGCATCGCCTTCGCCATCGGGCTCTACGGGGTGCTCCATTTCCCCTGCCACTGCGGTCTGCCAACGATGCTACTGGTGATGTTTTTAGGCATCACCGGAGCGCAGGGACTCGGTGTCTTCATGTTTGCCATGCTCCCCACCCTCCGCATGAGCCTGAGTTTCGCCTCGCTCTGGGGTGTCATTTCCTTCAGCATCTGCGGTATGTCATACCCCGTGATGGCCATGCACCCAACGTTGCAGGGACTGTCGCTCCTTTTCCCCTTGCGACATTATTTCCTGCTCTACGTCAATTGTGCGCTCGACGGCTACCCGCTCATGAATGCCGCCCCCTATGTGGTGGGCCTGCTTCTGTTTGCGATGCTTCCGCTTTTGCTATTGCGCCGCTTGAAGAAGATGTTGCTGGTTGTTCCTTATATTCCTTGACCGCATGAAAGAAAAAATAAAGCAATATTGGCAGCAAGCCTGTTCCGACTGGAACTACCTGTTCAAGCTCGAACTGAAAAACATCGTGAAAGACGAAGGTGTCTTGATCTTCTTCTTTCTCGTTCCGCTGGCCTATCCGCTGCTCTATAGTTTCATCTATACTGATGAAGTGGTGCGGGAAGTGCCCATTGCCGTGGTCGACGAAAGCCATACGACAATGAGCCGCGAATACCTGCGCCACGTTGACGCGTCGCCCGACGTGAAAATCATCAACTATTGTGCAGACATGGCCGAAGCCGAGCGCTGCATAAAAAACCGCGATGCTTACGGCATCGTGCGCGTCCCTGCTGATTTCTCCAAGCGCCTGTCGAAAGGCGAACAAGTGGAAGTGGGCGTCTACAGCGACATGAGCGGCATGCTCTATTACAAAAGCATTCTCACGACAAACACCAACGTGTCGCTCGCCATGAATGCCCGCATAAAAGTGGCACGCGCTGGCAACACCACTGAGCAGCAGGACCTCGTGACGCAACACCCCATCGCCTATGAGGAAGTGAGCCTCTACAACCCCCAAAATGGTTTTGCCTCGTTTCTCATTCCCGCCGTGCTGATTCTCATCATCCAGCAGACCCTCCTGCTCGGCGTCGGCATCTCCGCCGGAACGGCCCGCGAGCAAAACCGCTTTCGCGAACTCACACCATTTGACCGACACCACACAGGCCTCCTGCGCATCGTTTTGAGCAAATCAAGTGCCTACATGTTGGTGTATATCCCCATCTCGGTGTATATCCTCGGCGTGGTGCCACGCATCTTCCATCTGAACCAGATTGGCAACCCTGTCGACATGGCGCTCTTCATCGTGCCCTTCCTCTTGGCCTGCACGTTCTTTGCCATGACCGTGTCGGGCGTGATTCGTCAGCGCGAAACGTGCATCATGATCATCGTCTTCACCTCTCTGCCGCTCCTCTTCATCTCAGGCGTGTCATGGCCTGGCGCCGCGATACCAAAGTTTTGGAAGGCACTTTCATACCTTTTCCCCTCAACGCTGGGCATCAACGGGTTCCTAAAGATCAACAACATGGGAGCACACCTGCCGAGCGTCAGCCACGAATGGTATGTCCTCTGGGCACAGGCCGCCTGCTATTTCGTCACCTCCTGCCTAATCTATCGCCGCAGCATCATCACCTCGCGCCGCCGCTTCGCTGTGCGGTATAACGAGATGAAACAGAAAATGCTGGAGAAGAAGACGTGGCAGAAATAATGGATTATGGAGCCGCATATATAATGGTAATGGGAAACACGCGTTGCCATACGCGTAAACCGTAATCCACCATACATTATATTCCACCATACATTATATATGGTATAAACATTTCATCTCTCCCTCTCCGGCAACAGCCGTTCATGCCAAGGAAAATCCCGCGGATTCATGAAAGGTTGTTGCCGGAGATGCTTTTTGCCGTTTTTCAAACCAGCGTTTTCCCTCCCCTACGCCCTCCTATTTCAAACATCGTCAAAGCCAGCGGAAACACACAAAATCCCGCGCACTGCGCAATTTGCAAGGGCCAAAACCGTTTTGCGTGTGACATTTCAGCTAACAGGCCAAAAAATAGAACGCACGGAGGGAATCAGCCTAAAATAAATTATTACTTTTGCAACGGCTTAGTGATGGTGAAGCCGTCAAAAGCCCCCGCCATATCATGGTTGCAGACTGGGAAGACATAGTTTCCAGTCCATCACCCAAACGTACGACACATGAACGAAAGCAAGATATTTCGAATAGACATAGACAAAATCATCCGCGACAAAGCTGGCGACAAAGCGAAGCGCATTCCGCGTTTCATTGTTTCGTGGCTCAAGCGCATCATCCACCAAGACGAAATCAATGCCTTTCTTGAGAAGGAAGGCGACAAACAGGGAGTGCCCTGGCTGAAGGATTGCGTGGAATTTCTCGATATGAACCTCCAGGTTGAGGGACTCGAAAATCTGCCTGATGCGTCAGACGGACGTCTCTACACCTTCGTGAGCAACCATCCGCTCGGAGGACAAGACGGAGTGGCGCTGGGCTATATTCTTGGCACACACTACAACGGACGCGTGAAATATCTCGTAAACGATTTACTCATGAACCTTCACGGCCTCGCCCCGCTCTGCATCCCCGTCAATGTCGGTGGCAACCAGAGCCGACGCCTGCCCATTCTCGTCCGCGAAGGCTTCAAGAGCAACGACAACATCATCATGTTTCCTGCCGGATTGTGTTCGCGCCGACACAATGGCGTGATACGCGACATCCCGTGGTCGAAAACCTTCATCACCAAGAGCGTGGAGTCGCAGCGCGACATCGTGCCCATCCATTTCGGAGGACGAAACTCCAACCGCTTCTACCGGTTGGCCAACCTCTGCAAGTTCTTCGGCATCAAGTTCAACATCGCCATGCTCTATCTTGTCGACGAGATGTTTCTCAACCGCCACAAGACCTTTGTCGTGAAAATCGGCAAACCGATTCCTTGGCAAACGTTCGACAAGAGCCGCTCGGCCACCGAATGGGCCGCCTATGTGCAGAACATCGTTTACCAACTCTGACAGAAAAACAGCCAGCAAAATCTCATTTCCAAAAACAAGGACATGGAAGATATCATAGCACCCGTCAGCCGCGAACTTCTCAAAGCGGAACTGACCCCCGAACGCCGTTTGCGTTCAACCAACAAAAGCAACAACGAAATCTACGTGGTCACCTATCAGCAGGCGCCAAACGTGGTGCGCGAAATCGGACGTCTCCGTGAAATCGCTTTCCGTGCAGCGGGAGGCGGAACAGGACTGGCGCTCGACCTCGATGAATTTGACACTTGCGAACATCCCTACTACCAACTCGTGGTGTGGTGTCCAGAAGACGAAGAAATTCTGGGAGGATACCGTTTCCTGCCAAGCTCTGAAATCAAATTTGAAGCAAACGGACAGCCACATCTGGCCACGAGCCACATGTTCCATTTTTCAGACACCTTCATCAAAGACTATTTGGCCGACACCGTGGAACTGGGACGCTCCTTCGTGACGCTTGAATATCAGAGCACACGCAAAATGAGCAAGGGACTTTTTGCACTCGACAACCTCTGGGACGGACTGGGCGCACTGACGGTGGTGATTCCGGGACTGAAATACTTCTTCGGGAAGATGACGATGTATCCTTCCTTCAATCCCAAGGCACGCGACATGATTCTCTTCTTCCTCAACAAGCACTTCGGCGACAAAGACCACCTCGTCTATCCCGAAGAGCCCTTGGAGATTAGGACAGACAAGGACTATCTTGAAAACCTCTTCTGCGAGAGCGATTTCAAGAAAGACTATCACATCCTCAACACCGAAGTACGCAAACTGGGCTACAACATTCCGCCCCTCGTCAATGCCTATATGGGCCTGAGCCCCACGATGCGTGTGTTTGGCACCGCCATCAACCACGAATTTGGACAGGTGGAGGAAACGGGCATTCTGATTGCCGTTGACGAAATATTGGAAAACAAGCGCATGCGACACATCGACACCTTTGTTGAAGAACATCCAGAATCGATGAACCTATTTGCAGACTTGTTCTTGAAGAAATAAACGAGTAGGAGGTAATATCAACGTTAGGTATTTGCCTCCTACTTTCGTATTTACCGTTCACTCACACCATCGCACATGCGGTTCTGCATACGGAAAATATATAAGTTGAATCCCGAGTCCCTCCGTAAATAAAGGGGATTTATTATCTTTGCATTATTGGGAGGAATCTATCATTCGTCCATGACTCATATATATATTAAAGAGATATGGAAATCAAGAATCTAATCAGCGAATGTACTGCATACGACTTCAAGTTGATGCTTGAAGAAAAGAGACCGAAAAGCTGGCTGAAGAGCGTAAGTGCTTTTGCCAATGGACTTGGCGGCTCTTTGTTTCTTGGCTTTGACAATGATGGCATTGTCAAAGGGCTTGATAACATTCAACACGTCTGTGAAACCATTAGCAGTAAGATCCGTGATTATATGGATCCTCTTCCTGAGGTAGAGATGATACCACATAGGATCAACGAACTTGAAGTATTGCAATTGAAGGTTCACAGTGGTAATTACACGCCGTATTACTATGTGGGTGACGGACAACGTATCGCATTTGTTCGTGTTGGCGATGAAAGTATGCCAGCAACAGCTGAGCAGATGGTAAGGCTGGTGCTCAAAGGCTCAAATAAGACTTTTGATTCTCTGCATACTGATTACAAGGTCGAAGACAACTCCTTCTCTATTCTGGCAAATTCATTCAAACAGCGTACTGGTCATAAGTGGGACAAGAAGTATCTACTCTCTTTTGGACTTGTGACCAGCGAAAATCACTTGACCAACGCAGGAGCTTTGTTTGCTGATGACTGCAATCTAAGTCAATCCAGATTATATTGCACCAGATGGAATGGATTAGAAAAAGATGATGCCGTTAATGATGCAGAGTTCAAAGGAAACATCTTGCTACTACTTCGAGAGTCTATGGATTTTGTCAAAGCAAATACTCGTAAGGGTTGGGAAAAACTACCAAATGGAAGGAGAAACAAACCTGAGTATGCGGAAAGAGCTATACTTGAAGCCTTGGTAAACCATTTCATCCATCGCGATTATACCATAATGGGGGGAGAAGTTCATCTTGATATATATGATAACAGACTGACCATTACTTCTCCAGGAGGTATGTACAATGGTAAAGAGGTGCAGAATATTCCTATTGACGATATATCCTCTGACAGAAGAAATCCTATACTTGCCGATGTAATGGCACAATTGGACTATATGGAAAAGCGAGGTAGTGGATTAAAACGTATCTGTAATGAGACCAAGAAACTGGAATCCTACAAAGCTGATCGTATGCCCGTCTTCAAATCTACTTCCAGTCAGTTCATGACCATCATCTACTCAATGGAATATGAAAAACAGAATACTATGGATTCCTTACGAGCGGAGACCAAGTTGGGCTTAAGTTGGGAGCAAGTCGGGACTAAGCTGGGACTAAGTTGGGATGAAGTTGAGAAATTATTTGTTACACTCCAGCGACCAACATCTATCTCCAATCTTAAAACTTTGCACGGCTGGTCAAACTCTTCAAAGTTCAAGGCAAAATATGTAACCCCTTTAATAGAAGCACAACTTGTCTGCATGACTCATCCAGACAAACCAACTAGTCCTAATCAACGATACCTTCTTACAGAGAATGGAAAATTGTTGCTTGCAAATGAGACTAAGACAACTGATGCTGAAGATAACATCAATCGCCTTATTGGAAAACTAAGCGAGGAGGAAAGGAACATCGCATTAAAATTACTGCAAAAAGGCATTGATACTGAATAACATAAAGAAAACCCGTAACTTAAGTGAATGACATTCAAGTTACGAGTTTGCTTCGTTTTTTCTTATATTCCCATCCGGCATAGTGATTCCAATGTCAACCAAGCTTCTTCCGGATTGTTTTTATTTTCTCAACCTCCGCATTTCATATTGTCCATATTGGAGAAAGCCCCTTCGAAGCTTTGCGCCAATTCGGGTTTGATTTGTAGCGCCTTCTTTAGGTCGTCGGCAGCCCCCAGTTTGTCGTGCAATCGGAGTTTCACGCCCCCGCGCAATTGGTAGGCTTCTGCCAATTGCGGCATTTGTTCAACAGCCTCGTTGCATGCCTCCAACGCCCCTTGCAGGTCGCCGGCAGCTTCGAGCACAGCGGCCAATTGCAGGTAAGCTTCTGACGAGAAAGGATTCACACTGATGACGTGTCGGAATGCCGACGCTGCCTCTTCTGTCTTCCCCGTTGCCGCCAAGGCCTCAGCGTGCATTGTCCACGCTTCTTCGAGGTCGTCGTGTGCCGCCGTGAGGATTTCCGTGTCGGCAAGCATGTCACTCCACTGCCCCATGCCCTTCAGCACGCGGGCACGCAACAGGCGTGCTTTGACATAGTCGTCGCGCAACGTGAGCGCCTGTGTGAGCCAAGCAACGGCCATGATGTCGTTGTGCTGTCCTTCAGCAGCTTCACCTGCCAGACAAAACACGCGAGCATCCCCGGCATGGCTTGCCATGAGCGGCATGACGGTGGCGGCCATATCGTCGAAAAGATTGAGGCGGCCCTGGGTCTGCGCCAGCAGCAAACTGATTTCGAGGTTGTCGGCCTCCATCTCAGAGAGTTTCTTCAGCAATGGCATGGCTTCTTCAAATGCCTGCGCCTGCAAGATGGCTTCAACCAGATAACTCAGCGTTTCGGCCTCTTCAGGACGCATCGTGTGTGCCTGCGAAAGGCAGTCGATGGCCGTTTTCATTTCGTGCGCCCGCAAAGCACGCACGCCAGTGTCTCTCAGCAGATCGAACTGCCGCTGCGCCTCTTGTTCTTTTTTGATCTCTTCAGAGACAGGCGCACTGCTTCCGAAGATTTTATTGAAAATTCCCATAGAAAACTAATTCTGAACACCTACTTAATGAAAAAAAGGAAGGGACGAGGTTCTATGAGGAACATCGCGTGTTTGCGACCTGTTCCCCACAGAACCCCGTCCCGCGTTTTTTATCGTCGGCTGGCGGCGATGGAAAGACAAGCACCTGCACGTGGCCGCTTTTGCGGCAGGCAGACAAGTTGCCATCCCTTCTGTCAGACAGCCGGAGAGGAAAATTATACTAACGAATTATCCGTAGATGATCTTGCCGTTCTCGTCTTCAAAAGGCTTCAAGTCCTTTGAATACTGGTTCATGGCGCGGAGGCTCATGCCCATGTTAGAGAAACCGCCATCGTGGAAGAGGTTCTGCATGGTCACCTTGCGAGTGAAGTCGGAGAACATCACGACGCAATAGTTAGCGCATTCCTCAGCATCAGCGTTGCCCAGCGGCGACATCTTGTCGGCGAAGTCCATCATGTTGTCGATTTCCTTGATGCCCTTACCGGCAGTAGTGGCAGTTGGCGACTGCGAGATGGTGTTGACGCGCACGTGCTTTTCGCGACCATAGATATAACCGAAAGAGCGGGCGATGCTTTCAAGCATGCTCTTGGCGTCGGCCATATCGTTGTAGCCGAAGAATGTACGCTGCGAAGCCACGTAGGTCAGGGCAACCACCGAACCGTAGTCGGCAATGGCGTCCTGCTTCTTGGCAACCTGGAGCATTTTATGGAAAGAGATGGCAGAAATGTCGAGCGTCTTCTGGAGATAACCATAATCGAGGTCATCGTATGTGCGGTGTTTGCGCACGTTGGGGCTCATGCCAATTGAATGGAGCACAAAGTCGATCTTGCCGCCGAGTTTCTCCATGCTCTCCTTGAACACCACTTCGAGGTCTTCAACACTTGTGGCGTCGGCCGGAATGATTGGTGCATTGAGTTTTTCAGAGAGCTCGTTGAGCTGGCCCATACGCAAGGCCATCGGCGTGTTGCTGAGCGTGATGGTAGCACCTTCTTCAACAGCCTTTTCAGCCACTTTCCAAGCAATGGATTCAGAGTTCAAAGCGCCGAAGATGATGCCGCGCTTGCCTTTCAACAGATTGTGTGTCATTTGTTTCTTCTTTTGAAAATTTTAAATTGTGGCACAAAATTACAAACTTTGTGCAGATTGAGCAAGCGTTTTGCCGAAAACCTGTCGCGTGCCGCCCTCCCTGCCTGTTTCTCTTGGCATTCCAGCGGGCGGAGAAAGGCCTTGGCTTCACGCCGTTACCCGAGGGCGACAGCGGCAAAAAGAACAATGCAACTGCGTTGCCCCAGCAAGACGCTGTACGACTCCTGCAAGACACCGCCCAACCCGTTTTTTCCCCTGCGCACCTTTTTTTTAACGAAGGAACGAAAATCTTGCACAAAAATTGCTTGCCTGTTTCTTCCTATATTGTTACATTTGTATCACCAAACAACCATCTAAATATTACCTACAATGAATTTTGAAAAAATACATGGCCTCATTGATGCGCCATTCACACCATTCTACGAAAATGGTGAAGTAAACTACGAACCGATTCCTGCCTATGCAGCTCTGTTGGCACGCAACGGACTGAAAGGCGTGTTCATCAATGGCTCTTCGGGCGAAGGATATATGCTCACCGAAGAAGAACGCATGAAACTGGCCGAGGCATGGGTCAAGGCCGTTCCCGCCGACTTCAAGGTGATTGTTCATGTCGGCAGCACCTGCGTGAAGAGCAGCCGCCGTTTGGCGGAACACGCCCAGGCCATCGGCGCTTGGGGCGTCGGTGCAATGGCGCCTCCCTTCCCGAAGGTGGGACGCATTGAAGAACTCGTTAAATATTGCGAGGAAATTGCCTGCGGCGCTCCCGAGCTCCCCTTCTATTTCTACCACATCCCGGCTTTCAATGGTGCATTCCTTTCCATGCTTGATTTCCTGAAAGCCGTTGACGGACGCATCCCTAATTTCGCAGGTATCAAGTACACCTTCGAAAGTCTCTATGAATACAACCGCTGCCGCCGCTACAAAGACGGCAAGTTTGACATGCTCCACGGACAAGATGAAACCATCCTGCCATGTCTGGCTATGGGCGGTGCCCAAGGTGGCATCGGCGGCACAACGAACTACAACGGCCGCGTACTTACTGGCATCCAGGAGGCATGGGCCAACGGCGATTTGGAAAAGGCACGCGAACTTCAGAATTTCGCACAGGACGTGATTGACGTCATCTGCCACTTCCGTGGTAACATCGTCGGCGGAAAGCGCATCATGAAGCTCATCGGACTGGACCTCGGCCCGAACCGCACGCCGTTCCAAAATGTGACCGACGAAGAGGAGAAACAGCTTCGCGCAGAGCTCGAGGCCATTGACTTCTTCAACCGTTGCAACAAGTAATTTCATCTGATAAAACCGATTGACGGGAACCTCTTTTGGGGGATTCTCGTCAATCCTTTTTAGTATCTCAACATGAAAAACATTCTGAAGTATCTGTTTTTAATTGTTGCAGCAGCCTGTCTCTCAGGAAGCGGCGGCACGATTTGCGCCGCAAACCAGCAGTCTGGTGCCAGCGGAAACACGATGGAAGCGTTGGCTGGCAAACCGCTCGCCAACGACAACGCCTTCAACACGGTGGCCTATCGCAGCCTCCCTGCCTTGACAATAGGCGGCAAAGAGGGGGTCTCCGCACCCTTCGCTGGCATGTCAAACGGCAGTTTGCTGGTGGCTGGAGGATGTAACTTCCCCAGCAAACCGGCAGCCGAAGGCGGCGAAAAAGTGTTCTATCGCGACATCTACGAACTGGAGAACCCCGCGTCAGACAAAGCCAACTGGAAAAAGGCAGGACAACTGCCCGAAGCACTGGCCTACGGTGTGGCGGTCCCTGTTCCCGAAGGCCTCGTGTGCATCGGCGGCACCAACGGCAAGGAAAGTTCCGCCAAAGTGTTTCTCCTCGAGAAGCAGAAAGGCGGCATCAAATGCGTGAACCTCCCCGCATTGCCACAGGCGCTCGACAATATGGCCGGAGCCTTTGGCGGGGGCTACATCTATGTGGCTGGCGGACAGACCAACGGGACGTCCTCGCGGGCGGCCTATCGTCTGAGCTATCCTCACGCAACGAGATGGGAACGCCTTCCCGACATGCCTGGTGCGGCACGTCTGCAACCTGCCGCTGCGGTGCAAAGCAACGGTGTGACCAACTGCTTCTACCTGATGGGCGGTTTCCAGCCTGCCGACGCTTCACACCCCGGATTTGCCAACACCGACGGCCTCGTTTTCAATCCCCAAACTAAGCAGTGGAGCCGCGTGGCGGAAATCATTCCTCACGGCACAAAAACGCCCATGACCCTTGTTGGTGCCGCAGCGCTCACTTCTGGCTGCGCCCACATCATTTTTGTGGGTGGCGTCAACCGCGATATCTTCCAGCAGGCCATCAATCGCCCCTTGGCAATTGCACAGGCAGAAAACGCCTTGCTGCAGCATCCTGACGATTCAGCCACCAAAGGCCAACTGGAAACGCTGCGCAACCAGCAGGCGGAATACATGCTCCATCCAGCCCCCTGGTATTGCTTCAACGACGAATTGCTCATCTATCACACCATCACCGACACCTGGGTCACCGAAAGCCGTTCGCCACTCCTGGCGCGTGCTGGCGCAGCCCTGGTGGGCCACGATGGCGAATGGATTGTTGTTGGCGGCGAGAGCAAACCCGGCGTGCGCTCTGCCGACGTGACGGCGATCAAGATGACCATGCGCCCTTCCTTCGGCTGGGGCAACTGGACCGTGTTGGTTGCCTACCTCGTGGCCATGATTCTCCTGGGATATTATTTCATGAAGCGTGAAGGCGATGCCGACGACTTCTTCAAAGGCGGTGGCCGCATCCCCTGGTGGGCGGCAGGTATCAGCATCTATGCCACCATGCTCAGCGCCATCACCTACATGGCCTACCCCGCCAAGGCTTATGCCACCGACTGGACCTACTACCCCATGCTCGTCACCATCCTGCTGGTGTCGTTCCCCGTCATCAAATATTATCTGCCATTCTTCCGCCGCCTGAACGTCACGAGCGCCTACGAATATCTCGAGCGCCGTTTCAACGCCACCACGCGACTCATAGCCTCCGCCTTGTTCATCATCTTCATGGTGGCACGTATGGCCTTGGTGTTGTACCTCCCTTCTCTGGCACTGACGGCCGTGACGGGCATTGACCTCTACATCTGCATCATCCTCATGGCGCTTGTCACCATCGTTTATTGCACGATGGGCGGCGTTGAAGCCGTGGTGTGGGGCGACGTGGTGCAGGGCATCATCCTCGTTGGCGGTGCTCTCTTCGCCGTGGGCTATCTCGTCTTTGGAACGGAAGGCGGCGTGAGCGGTTTCCTGCAGCTCGGCAGCGACGCCGGCAAATTCCGCCTCTTCGACTGGAG
>ULSU01037801.1_pt1 | contig 15152 bp, 13 predicted proteins | sample 1956941 | NCBI WGS metagenome assembly ULSU01 (sample SAMEA4835715, study PRJEB28245) | human gut metagenome | biome: gut microbiome; material: fecal sample | place: Denmark | collected 2008
CGGTGCAAAGATACGAAAAATAATTGGATTTGTTACCCAAATAAAGAACCAATTACGAACCATTAACTATGATAAATTATAAAATTAAATGGTAAAGTAACAAACAAATAACAAAATACATACTTTGTTAAATACCTGCTATATGCTGTATATATTAGCATTCACGCGCAATTTCTTATCATTTTGAATGTTGCATGATATTTGACGTTGTATTGGCGTTGCTCGTTTCGACAACTTGGGCGATGCCAGAGCCTTTACTGCGTGGAACGAGTGACAGGACTGGCTCCACGTTTTCATGTATATATACCAACCTTTTGTAAAACGTGCCAATATGGTAGCCATTGGCAAAATAGTGTTGGTATGAACCATTTTGTCAATTTCTACATTGATAATGTTATAAACGCATTTCGAGTTTATAACGATTCCCTGTTTAATGTCAATATTCAGGGTTTGGGTCAATTTGCTAACAAAGAAGATAAGACATTTGCTTATTTGATGTCGCAATTAGCGAATTGTGGTTTCACAGTGAATCTAAATTCTGATGATGAAGAAGAATGCTTCTGCGTCCTAACAATTATTGGTGAAAATCAAAAGACAGGTGAAGTTTATAATTTTTATTACAATGTACAAGATCTTTTGTGTCTAATTGATTTGTCAAGTAAGACGAAAGTATCTGTAGTATGTATAATGGTGATGAAAATTATAGCTATGTTTATCTGCCGTTTAAAGATACTTTACAAAGCGATTGTACTGGATCTTGATGATACATTATGGAACGGGACATTGTCAGAAGAAGGTATAGACAAAATCATAGCCAACCAGAAAACCATAACAGGTGCACAGTACATACGATTTGCTAACTTTGTGAAAGTATTAGTAGATAGCTTGGGTATATATGTTGCAGTTTGTTCAAGAAATGACTCTCAAGTGGTTTCTAAGGCAATGGATGTTCTTAATGAAGAAATCTTTCCTTTAAAAAACAGTATAGACTGCATTGTCGCTAATGACAATGATAAAAGTTCAAATATCGAGGAGATTGCAGCAAGTTTGTCAATATTGCCTAAATCAATTGTTTTTATTGATGATAATGAACTCATTAGAGATGAAGTTAGAAATAACATACCAGGAATTTGCGTGCCAGATTGGAATACCCATGAAGAGTTGACAACATTACTATCTGTCGGATGCGTTTTCGACAGGTGCGAATTGTCCTTGAATGCGCAGAATAGAAGAAAACAATACAAGATGATTCAAGTGCTGCGAAGCAGTAACCATCTTCCAGTGTTACATGTAAAGGCAATAAGAGATACAACCCATATCATAGCAGAAAAATTATACAAAAAAACAAACCAGTTCAATATGTCTCAGCAAAACAGCCTTTTTCCCGAAGGTGTTATTTCTGTTTGTTTTGAGATGTACAGACCAACTGGTGAAAGCCTTGGTATTTGTTCTGCAATATCCTATATTATTGACGATGACATGATTGCGGTTGAAAATTGGGCCATTAGTTGCCGCTTTTTTGAAATCGGCTTAGAGGATTTTGTTCTTATGTATCTTTTAGAAAAGGCGGATGGAAAACGCATAATATTTAAGTATAGCAAGAATGAATACAATGGAAAAGCAACTTCCATGATTTTAAGCAACGAGGAATTCAAATGTGTGGGTGAAAACACAAATGTCGAATATTTATATACTCAATCAACCAAGGATAAATTACGTTCAAAAACAAATTTAGAGATAAAAAATGATGAAAAATAATATATATACCATAGGTTATACATTATTCCAAAGAGGAAGCATTTTTGATTTGGAAGGGATGTATAAAACCTTACATCAATTTGGTGTGACACATTTGGTCGATGTTCGTTCTGTGCCTTTCTCCAAGCAATATCCTCTATGCAATGAGGGCAGTCTAAGAATGTCTGGCAAAACTTTTGGTATTCCATATATCCATATGCCAGAGTTGGGCGCAAAAGCGTTGCCAGATTTAGATGTTTTTTCAAAAGCAACAGACGTTTTCTTTGAGGATGTTTTCCCTATTCCAAAAAGTAAAAGGCCAGAAAGAACAGAGTTAAATGCCAATGACGAAATAGTTGACTTTACAAAATTCAGAAATAATGAGTTTCTTTTGGGTGGTCTGAAGCGAATAGAAAACGCTTATGACAAAGGGTTTACATTGGCTTTAATGTGTAGCGAGAAAAATCCTATAGATTGCCATCGATACTTTCTTGTCAGCAAAAAAATTGAACAGCAATTTGGAACATGGCTTGAAGTAAGACATATTGTAAGTAATCCCATAGGTGACATCACAACGCAAACAAACAGCACGTTGAACAGGCAATTGGCTGATATTATACTGAATAAGACTGAAATTAAGAAGCTTGATATTCTCAACAACTCTCTGTTTGGTGGCCAGCCTGTAATAGAAAATTATTATGGCAATAACAGAGAAGAAAAAATCAATGATTTCTGCGATAGATATTGGAATCTGATGCACGGTTGGAAGAAAACGTATAACATTAATGTTAATGACTATGATTAAATTATTTAACATCGGCTTTACCAAAAAGACAGCCGAACAGTTTTTTGGGATATTAAAAGCGAACAAAATCGATTGTCTCGTTGATGTTCGGCTTAATCCCAATGGACAATTGTCACGTTTTGCCTTTGAGAAAGATTTGCCATATTTCTTGGAGAACTTAGCAAATGGATGCAAGTATGTTCATCGTATTGACTTAGCCCCCAAAAAGGAACTTCTAAAAGAAGTACGCACTAAAGGGACAATGATGTCAAAAGATTACAAAGTCTTTGAGAAAGCCTTTTTCAAGCAGTTGGAAGAGAAATCAAACATAGATAATTTTGTTGATACTTTTGGCAAGTATCAGAATGTTGTCTTGCTGTGTTCCGAGCCCACAACTGAAAAGTGTCATCGAAGACTGGTAAGCGAAATGCTTCTTAAGAAGTTTGGAGACAAGATTAAATTTGGAGGAAACTTATGAAGAAGAGAGTATTGTTGTTGGCAGTTAGCTGTAAGACAGGCGGACTATGCCCAGGCGGTGTAGATCTTGATAACCCCAAAGAATGGATTCGTATAGTCAAAGATGATGGGTATTCTGGTGCGGTGCAAGGCATAGACATTGATTTTGCAAAGCCACTTGATGTTATAGAGTTCGATGGTACACACAAACCTCAAGGTAAGCAAAAAGAGAATTGGGTTATCAACAACAATTCATGCAAAGTCATCAAGCATTGTAGCAAAAAATATGTCAAAGCTGCTTACAATGAATATGGATATCATGGTTTTTGGAACAACTACAAGGCTTACTTAACAGAAGATGAATTTGACAATGTAACCCAGCCTTCGGAATCACTTATGAAGGTTACTAATGTTGAGATATATAAGACGGAATATGGCAAAGCAAAAATTGATTTTGATTGGTCTGGAGCACGATATAGAATCAAGTGGATTTCTATGACGGACCAAGATTTCTATGACCAAATTGTTGATGGACCAATAGAATTCGACGAAGCATATATAGTCATTTCCATTCCTAAAGAGATTGATGATTGGGTGGATCCTGTGACGGGTGAAAAACGAGCTTATAAATTTGTAAGCAAAGTCTTTGAAGCGTAAAGAATTGTTACAAATACTCAGAAGGAATTAACGTGTATTCATCTCCAAGTTTTTCTTGGTGAGCTCGTAAGTTAAATAAGTTAGTGGGAGGTGCATTGTAAATATGCCTCCCACTAGCAAACTTATCGACTAAACCCATTTTTAGGCTGCCTTTTTAAGTACATGGGGAATTCTCCCTGGGGATAGAATAGGCTTGGCTGCACTAAGCCGCCTGTAGCTTGGCTTGTGATATCAGTAATAATCGGCATCAGGATATTTCTTCAATATGTGTTTCTGGTGATATTACATTAAGAAAGTACTTTATGATGCAGAGGTCAAAGAAGTTTTTTCTGATGATCGATTTAAATTAAACAAAAATCAAATCGATAGACCAGGTTTGGCAAAATCAAGGTTGCTTCTTTGATCGGAGGGGAGTGAGGTGCTGGATTTCGAAAACGTTAAACGTTAATGGTGGCAGGTGGCAACCGCTCCGTCTCCTTCCGGTTGTGTTGTTACATCTTAACGTTTTAACGTTTAACGTTTTTGTTTTCGCTGTGGTGCAAGGAAAGAGGAAAAAAGTGAAAAGAATATGGGATGATGTAGTAAAATATTTTGATATAAATGTGTAGAATAATTCTCAAGGCGTTATGATAAAAATATAGAATATCTTTTAGTATTATAATATATACTATATATAAATATGTTATATTGTAGTGTATATGTGTGTTATTTCTTTTGTGTCGTGTTTTTGAAATTAAGGAGACTGACCTTCCTTTCCACGACCTATAGCCGTTTTTTGAAAACGTTAAACGTTAAACGTGATAGTATATGAAAATATTACAACTGGGTATTTTGGGGTATAACCGATAGGTCTTGTTGGCTTTCTGACGAGGTTGTTGTTCAGTCAATCAAAACGTGATTTGGTGGCAAGGTTTACTATGTGACTTGTCCTTGTCCCGAAATGAAAACGTTAAACGTTAATAGGGAGGAGTCGGGCAGCAGCGCACCCGTTCCATCAACCGTATTTCCCCCGCGGATCGGTTCTAACTTATGATCATGAGTGATCCTAAGTTACGGCCATGTGCGGTTGTAAGCAAGCCTCGGCAAGGTGTTTTGTCGTTTAGTGAAGATTGTGTTTCGGGCTATGTCATGATTGGGTGTACATGACGGCTTGCACAACTCAAATAATTGGCCCGAAAAAGTAAGTTAACTTCGTTGGCCTACGAAGTTAACTTCATCAGCCTACGAAGTTAACTTCATCGGCCTATGAACTTAACTTCATAAAAAGGGGTGAAAAAATGCGTGCTGGCCGCCACGATAGACTCGGGGGGCAAGGTGGAGCAAGGGTAGAGGCTTTAGGGGCGCACCCCAATATGATAAGCCTGCTATTTATAGTCCTTCTATCAGAAACTTACGAAGATGTATGTGCGTGATGCCGTCATCATCATTCTTGGTGAGCAGAGGGGTCATGGAGATAACGTACTTCGGATAGTTGTCCTTGATGGCATGAAGATTGCCAAACTCTCGCTCTCTCGTTGCCTTGTCGTAGATGATATAGGACGCTTGTACATAGATGCGTTCACCTCCCGGCTTGGTACATACAAAGTCGATTTCTCCAGCTTGCAATTGTCCCACATATACTTGATAGCCCAAACGTATGAGATGCTGATAGATGATATTCTCTATCACTTTCTCAATGTCTCCTTCGCGCGTTCCTCCAGCAATGGCATTTCGAATGCCGTTGTCTTCGAAGTAAAACTTGTCGTTGGTTTCAAAGATTCGTTTGCCGTGGATGTCATAGCGGTTCACCTTGTGCAGGATGTAGGCTTCGCAAAGGAAGGAAATGTAGTTGATGATGGCCGTGGAGGTTATTGATTCACCTTGCGATTTCATGTATTTGGCGATACTGTTGGCAGAGATGAGCTTGCCTGTATTATCTGCAAGAAAACGCACCAGATTCTCTAAGAATGGTACGTTTCTTATCTGGTTGCGCATGATGACATCCTTGAGCAAGACGGTGTGGTAGATATCTATCTGATACTCACGGGCGTCGTCTTCTTCCAAACCTATTTTGGCTAAGCCAGGCAGGCCACCATACTGAATGTACAGAGCAAGCGCTTCGTCATTATCCGATAGATGATGGAATTGCAAAAACTCGTTGTAGCTTAGCGACTGGATATAGATTTCCTTATATCTCCCGCCTATGATGGTGCTTAGTTCGTTGCTCAGCATACGAGCATTGCTACCTGTGATGATAATATCTGTGTTGGGTTCTGTACGATAGCTTCGGATGGAGCGTTCGAATTCCTTGATGTCTTGTATCTCATCAATAAGGATATAATTATGTTTGTCAGAATAAAAATGCTGTCCGATATACTCGTTGAGATCTTGGTAGGTCTGAATGTGGTCAAACTCTCTTTTCTCCTTATCTATATAGATGATATTGTTGCTGCTATCTGATATTTTACGGTCACGAATCATCTTCATCATGCAGCTTTTGCCCACACGACGTTGGCCTACTAAGACGATGATGGTCTCCTTGCCAAGAAACCTTTCTATTTTGTCGATATATGATTGACGAATAATAATTGCCATGATTTTGTCTTTTATAGAAGAAACTTTTTGCAAATATACGACTTTTATCTTTTATAGAAGATAAAATGTGGGACAATTTTGCTTTTGCCTTCTATAAAAGATAAAAATCTTCCTCGATTTGCAATAAGATAAGCTGCACTCGGCAATAAAAAAGAATGTGATTCTTTTTGTATTGCTCTCGATTTGCATTATCTTTTGATAAGATAAGCTGCACTCGGCAATAAAAAAGAATGTGATTCTTTTTGTATTGCTCTCGATTTGCATTATCTTTGTACCATGATATTCTATTTCTCAGGCACAGGAAACACGCTATGGGCAGCACAGACGCTTGCCGAGCGGTTGGGAGATCGGCTTGTCAATATGGCCGACGCGATAGGGGGAGAGGGACGTTATACCCTCGGAGAACATGAGGCCGTCGGCTTCATCTTTCCCGTTCATGGCTGGCGTACGCCCCGCCTTGTCCGGCAGTTTATCGACCAGCTCTCGATAGATGCTGGTGGAAAGTCCCACTACGCCTACCTCATCCTCACGGCAGGCGACTCCATCGGTCGCACCGTGGAGCGTCTGTTGCCCCATCTGCGCGCCAAGGGTATTGATCCTCAGCTCTTTGCCTCGATCATCATGCCCGAGTCCTATGTCGGACTGCCCTTCATGGATGTCGATACGCCCGCCAAGGAGCAGAAGAAGAAGGACGAGGCTGCCCGCCAGCTCGACGCCCTCGTTGAGACCATTGCCCGATGGGACTGCAGACGGCGTGACGACTCTTTTCGCTCGCTCACACGCGGTCCGATCCCAGGGTTCTTCTCCGGTCCCGTGGGGAGCTTCTTTGAGCGTTTCCTCATCACCGACAAGCCCTTTCATGTCGTTGCCGATCGCTGCATCAAGTGCGGACGTTGCGCCAGCGTCTGTCCCGTAGGCGATATCGAGGGCGGCAAGGGCCGTCAGCCCCAGTGGCTTCACCACGACGACTGCCTCACCTGCTTCTCCTGCTACCACCATTGTCCCACCCACGCCATCGAGTTTGGCGGACGGACGAAGCACAAAGGACAGTATTTCTATACGCGCAGGAAGTAGGGCGGGGGAGGGTTTGTCTTCCCGCCTTCGGGATGGTCTCGGGACGCCTTCGGGAGAAGACCTATCGCTTCCTCTGCTGGATGTACTGATATGAATCCTAACTTTTCAAGCCCACAGGAGGAATAGGCGTTGTCGAATCGTTGGTCTGAATCCTGTATTCCCAATCCTCGATGGTTCTGGTTGTGGTACTGAAGTTGATACCTATTTTAACGAGCTTTCTGCCATCAGCCTCAAAAGGAACCATATAGCCTTTGTTGTCTATTTGGGCTAAGGCTTCCTGGGCGGACTTGTTGATTTTTATCTCGAAGACGAAGACGGTGCTGGGAGAGAACATCACGGCATCGGCTCTTCCCCTACAACTCTTTACCTGTGTGAGAACAGCTATGTTCATCATCGAAAGCATGATGTAGAAAACGGTCTCATAATAATACTCGTTTTTCTGCATATCTGCCAGTACGTCCTTTCCGCCTTCTGGATAAGGTATAGAGGCAAAGTAGGACCTCATCAGCGTCATCGCCTTGTCGATATCTCCATACACCAACGCTTGATAGAATTTTGCCGCAAAGCCAAGCGAAGTGCCATCGCTCAGATTCGTGTAAAGCGGCAGCAGGTTCTCCATCAATCCTCCCTTTACTTCCTTGTTTGGAATACCCAGATAGTATCCATTGGTCAAAGGATCATATTTTTTGATAGTAAGATAACCGCTCTGATAAAGCAGCGGGAGGGCATCCGTCATTCTTTCCGTAGGACGGTCGAATGAGGACGGAAAGGCGAAAACCTCATCCAGATTCATAACGTCCGTGTTGAATCTTTGCATCTGATGAATCAGATAAGTAGGAGTGGCTGTGGCAAACCAGTAGCTGCTGATGTAACCGGCGGCAAAGCAACGCATCAAACTGAAGGGATTGAAGATATCCGGACAGTTGCGGCTGAAATGATAGCCATCATAGTTTTCGGTCAACTCTTGCTCCATTCTTTCAAAAGTCAATCCGTTGGTTGCTGCCAACTGCTCAATGTCCTGTTTCAGAGTCGTGGTGAGTTCTTCCTTGGTAATGCCGCAGATGGCAGCGAACTCTGGGTCCATGCTGATATTGGCCAGATTGTTGATGGTACTGAAGATGCTGAGCTGTGAGAATTTCGTGATTCCCGTGATGAAGGCGAACCTGATGTGGGCGTCATTGGCCTTGATTGGGGCATAAAACTCCTGCATGACGGTCCTGATCGCTGCGAGTTTGTCCTCGTCGTGGAGCACATCAAGAAGCGGAGCGTCATATTCGTCTATTATAATGACAACAGGTTTGCCTGTGTGCTCTTTTGTCGAGACAATCAGGCTCTTGAGTCTGTCTCCGGGAGTTTTGCTTTCTGGACTCTTTTCCCAAATGCTTTCATATTGGGAAAGCAAGACGTTGAATTTAGATTGTAAATCTTTGAGATCGCAATTCTTGAATGTTGACATGTCGAAGTGAAGGACTGGGTATTCCGTCCACTCCTTTTCCAAGCCCTCGATGGCAAGCCCCTTGAACAGATCTTTCTCACCTGCAAAATAGGAATGAAGCGTACTGCTGAGAAGGGATTTTCCGAAGCGACGGGGACGGCTGAGAAATACATATTTGTACTTCTTGGTCATCCGATAGACGAGTGCTGTTTTGTCTACGTAAACGCATTGTCTTGCGATGAGGTCGCTGAAAGTCTGTATTCCCACAGGATAAATTCTTTCCACCATGGTCTTTGCTTTTTTTTCTTTGTGGCAAAGTTACGAAAAGTTTTTGAGTATAGAGCGAATAAAAAGAAAAAGGTTTTTACGAGAAATAGGGTGACAAGGTCGTTCGTGTGGTTTCAATACAACTTTTGGCGTATAAGAAAACCTGTCGGATACTAATAAAAACAGTCGGATACTACTAAGAAACCCCAACCAGCCTGAGGCTGATTGGGGTTGATATGATAGTCTTCTGTCTATTCGGTTGGGCTTTCGGCTATATGACTTGTCTTTCAGACTACTCCATAGGTCCATGAGCCTTTCTGACTACTCCATAAGTCTTTTGACAACCTATTCTTCCGTCGTTCTGCTGTCGGCCAGCACCCGCCATAGCTTTTCGTCGGGCAGGGGCGAGACGACATCGATCGGCTGTTTGCTCACAGGATGGACAAAGGTCACGCGGTGGCTCAGCAGGCTGATGCCTCCATCGGGATTGGATCGCGGCGCGCCATACTTCAAGTCGCCCTTGATGGGGCAGCCGATATGAGCCAGCTGCGTGCGGATCTGATGGTGGCGTCCCGTGAGCAGGTGGATTTCGAGCAGCACGTAGCGGTCGCTGCGCCCGATGACCTTGTAGCGCAGCATAGCCTTCTTGCTGCCCGCCACCTCGTGGTCGTAGGCATAGGTCTTGTTCTGTCGCTCGTTGCGCACCAGCCAGTTGGTCAGCAGTCCCTCCGCTTCGGCCGGCTCATGCTGGACGATGGCCCAGTAGGTCTTGTGGACCTCACCCTTGCGAAACAAATCGTTGAGGCGGCTCAGCGCCTTCGAGGTCTTGGCAAAGACGACCAGTCCGGCCACGGGGCGGTCCAGACGGTGGACCACACCGAGAAAGACGTTGCCCGGCTTCTGATACTTCTCCTTCAACCATTCCTTGACGGTATAGCAGAGCGGAAGGTCGCCCGTCTTGTCGCCCTGTACGATTTCGCCCACCTCCTTATAGACGACGATGACGTGGTTGTCCTCGTAGAGTGGCTGCATCGTGCCTTACATGTTCATGCCGCCATCGACCTGGATGACCTGGCCGCTGACATAGCTTGAGAGGTCGGAGGCGAGGAAGAGGCAGACGTTGGCGATATCCTCGGTCTGTCCGCCACGGCGAAGAGGAATCTTGGCCATCCAGCCCTTGCGGATCTCCTCGGAGAGCTGGGCCGTCATCGGAGTCTCGATGAAGCCCGGGGCGACACAGTTGGCGCGCACGCCCTTGGGGCCGAGCTCCTGGGCGATAGACTTGGCCAGACCGATCATGCCTGCCTTGGAGGCCGAGTAGTTGCATTGGCCAGCGTTGCCGTGGACACCCACCACGCTCGACATGTTGATGATGGATCCGCCACGCTGGCGAAGCATGATGGGAGCGCAAGCGTGGATGAAGTTGAAGGCCGACTTCAGGTTGACGTTGAGGACGGCATCCCATTGTGCCTCCGACATGCGGAGCATCAGGCCGTCCTTGGTGATTCCGGCATTGTTGACGAGGATGTCGATGCTGCCGAAGTCGGCGTGGATCTGCTTCACGACGGTCTCGGTCTCGGCAAAGTCGGCGGCATTGCCCGCATAGGCGCGGCAGGTGACGCCCAGGGCCTCGATCTCCTGGCGTGTGGCCTCAAGGCCGGCAGCCATGTCGTCGTTGAGGACAAGGTCGGTGAATGCGATGTTAGCGCCCTCGCTGGCGAACTTCATCGCCACGGCCTTGCCAATACCACGGGCTGCACCCGTAATCAATGCTGTTTTTCCTGTTAAAAGTCCCATAAATCTTTTATTTTGTTGTTGTTACTGTCCTTGTTTCAAAGTCGTCTTGCCCAATGCGCCATAGACCACCTTCGCCACCATCGGCCGCGAGGTCTCCTCGGTCAGCCCGTGGCCCAGTCGCCCGTAGATGAACGGCACCTCCAGGCCCTTGATGCAGTAGTGGGTGATGTCGGCGACCAGATAGACGTCGTCGATGTCAAACTCGCCGTCGGCCTTGGCTTCGGAATAGACCTTGCGGAAGAGTTCGATCTCGTCCTCGTCGAAGTTCTTGCGCACCTGCTCCACCTTCCAGATGTTGCGGAAGAACTCCGCGCGCAGGTTGCCGTTGCGGATGACGGTCTCCTTGATCATGCTCAGATGGGTGTAGATGAGCTCGATGATTTTGTCCTGGGGACTGATCTTCTTGTTGGCCACTTCGTCCAGCTTGTCCGACAATCGCTCCAGCTCCGACTCGATGACGGCGGAATAGACGTCGTCCTTGCTTTTGAAATGGGTATATAGCGTGCGGCGACCTTTGCCCGAAGCTTTGGCAATGTCGTTCATCGTAGTGTTGGCTATGCCGTTCTTGGCAAACAACTGCCGCGCTACGTCAACTAGTTTTTGTCTCGTTTTCGATATGGACATAATCAAATATACCTAAATACTAAAATAACAGGTTGCACAAGAACCCTTTTCGTGTGCAAAAGTACCAATATTATTTGACAGCACCAAAACTTTCCCCTACAAATTGCACACTTTAACACGCTGTGCATGATACGGGTAGGTCTTGGCCCGTCGGCTCCTTGCGGGCGGGGGAGGATAGGCGCGTGGGGCAAGAATTCTCTTCGTCGTGGTGGTCCATGACGTCGCGAGGGAGAAATCCTTTGTGATATTTACCGCCTTAAATTTGCCGTTTTGAAGAAATAATTGTATTTTTGCACAAACTTTGAATATGGCAGAGGAAACAAAAAATTATTGCGCTATGTTTCAGTCCTTTAGCTTCCGACGCGATCAGGACGCGTTCGGAGGAAGGTGGCGTGTTGGCCCTATTCAATCACTCATTAGAAAACACTTTTAAGCTTAAAAATTATGTGCGGTATTGTAGGATACGTTGGAACGAAAAGACAGGCTTACCCCATACTGATCAAGGGGTTGAAGCGATTGGAATATCGTGGTTACGATAGTGCCGGAGTGGCCTTGATCAATCCCGACGGCGTGCTGAGCGTCGATAAGGAGAAGGGCAAGGTGGCCGATCTGGAGCGCTATTGCGCGGACAAGGACACACGAGGCACGATCGGTATCGCCCACACGCGTTGGGCCACCCATGGCGAGCCCTCGGCGCGCAACGCCCACCCCCACTACTCGCAGTCGCGCAACCTGGCCATCATCCACAACGGCATCATCGAAAACTATGCCGAGATCAAGGCGCGCCTGGAGGAGAAGGGCGTCCGTTTCCGTTCCGATACCGACACGGAGGTGCTCGTGCAGCTCATCGAGTACATCCAGGAGCGCAAGCAGATCGAACTGCTGCCTGCCGTCCAGCTGGCCCTCCATCAGGTCGTAGGCGCCTATGCCATCGCCCTGCTCGACAGTCGCCATCCCGACACCATCATCGCAGCGCGCAAGCAGAGCCCGCTGGTGGTGGGCATAGGCGAGGGGGAGTTTTTCCTCGGATCGGACGCCAGCCCCATCATCGAGTTTACCGACAAGGTCGTCTATCTCGAGGACGGCAACATCGCCGTGATGAAAGCCGGCGAGGAGTTGCAGATCGTCAATATATATAATGAGAAACTGCTGCCCGAGGTCAAGACCGTCGATATCGACCTCGGACAGATCGAGAAAGGGGGCTTCCCCCACTTCATGCTCAAGGAGATCTTTGAGCAACCCGAATGTCTAGAGAACTGCATGCGCGGGCGCATCAACGTGGACCACAACCACGTGGCCCTCTCGGCCGTCATTGACTACCGCAAGGAGCTGCTCGCGGCCAAGCGCATCATCATCGTGGCCTGTGGTACGAGCTGGCACGCCGGTCTCATCGGCAAGCAGCTCATCGAGTCGTTCTGTCGTGTGCCCGTCGATGTGGAGTACGCCTCGGAGTTTCGCTACCGCAACCCCGTGGTAGGACCAGGCGACGTGGTCATCGCCATCTCGCAGAGTGGCGAGACGGCCGACACGCTGGCAGCCGTGGAACTGGCCCGCGAGCGTGGCGCCTTCATCTATGGCGTTTGCAATGCCGTGGGAGCCAGCATCCCCCGCGCCACCCATACGGGATCCTACATCCACGTGGGCCCCGAGATTGGCGTGGCCTCGACCAAGGCCTTCACGGGCCAGGTCACGGTGCTCACCCTCTTCGCCCTCGCCCTCGGTGCCGCCAAGGGCACGGTGGCGCGCGAGGAGTATGTGCGCACCATCGAGGAACTGGCCAACATCCCAGACAAGATCCGCGAGGTGCTGAAGCTCAGCGACCAGCTGGCCGAGCTCGCCCGTACCTTCACCTATGCACACAACTTCCTCTACCTCGGCCGTGGATACAACTATCCCGTCGCGCTGGAGGGAGCCCTGAAGCTGAAGGAAATCTCCTACATCCATGCCGAGGGCTATTCGGCAGCTGAGATGAAGCACGGCCCCATCGCGCTCATCGACTCCGACATGCCCGTCGTGGTCGTGGCTACCCACGACGCGATGTACGAGAAGGTGCGCTCCAACGTCCAGGAGATCAAGGCACGCGAGGGACGCGTCATCGCCTTTGTCTCGAAGGGCGAGCAGGACATCACCCGGATGGCCGACGCGACGATCGAGCTGCCCGACACGCTGGAGTGTCTGGAGCCGCTCATGGCCACCGTTCCCCTGCAGTTGCTGGCCTACTACATCGCTGTCTGCAAAGGCAAGGATGTTGACCAGCCGCGCAACCTGGCCAAGAGCGTGACGGTGGAATAACAAAAAGCAATAATGTCTAAATAAGCCCGTCGCCGACGTGGCGGGCGTGAACAAGATATATGGAGAATAACATACACGAGGATTGTGGCGTGGCCATGATTCGCTTGCTGAAACCGCTGGAGTACTACCAGCAGAAGTATGGTACATGGATGTACGGCCTCAACAAGCTCTATCTGATGATGGAGAAGCAGCACAACCGTGGCCAGGAGGGCGCCGGCATGGCGGCCGTGAAGCTCCAGTCGGAGCCGGGTAATGAGTATATGTTCCGCGAGCGGGCGGAGGGCAAGAACGCCGTGACCGATATCTTCGGTATCGTGCACGAGAAGCTGAGCCACTACACGCCCGAGCAGCTTTCCGACGCCACTTTCGCGAGCGACCATCTGCCCTTTGCGGGCAACCTGTACATGGGCCACCTGCGCTATTCCACCACGGGCAAGAGCGGCCTTACCTATGTGCACCCGTTCCTGCGCCGCAACAACTGGAAGGCCAAGAACCTCTGCATGTGTGGCAACTTCAACATGACCAACATCGAGGAGATCTTCCAGAAGCTCACCCGCCAGGGCCAGTGTCCGCGCATCTATAGCGACACCTATATCCTGCTGGAGCTGATGGGCCATCGCCTCGACCGCGAGGTGGAGCGCAACTTTGTCATTGCCCGCGACAACGGACTGAAGGACCAGGACATCACGCGCTACATCGAGGACCATGTCGAGATGGCCAATGTGCTCAAGACGACCATGACCGACTTCGACGGAGGCTATGTCGTCTGTGGCATCACCGGCAGCGGCGACTTCTTCTCCATGCGTGACCCCTGGGGCATCCGTCCGGGCTTCTACTACAAGAACGACGAGATCGTCGTCGTCGCCTCGGAGCGCCCTGTGCTGCAGACCACCTTCGACCTCGAGTGTGAGGACATCCAGGAGCTGCAGCCCGGCGAGGCCATCATCGTCAATAAGGCCGGCGAGTGCTCCATGCACCAGATCGTGCCGCAGCGTGGCGACGCCGCCTGCTCCTTCGAGCGCATCTACTTCTCCCGCGGATGCGACCGCGATATCTACAACGAGCGCAAGAAGCTCGGAGAGCAGCTCACGGATCCCGTCCTCAAGGCGGTCGATTACGATATCAACCACACCGTGCTCTCCTTCATCCCCAACACCGCCGAGGTGGCTTTCTACGGCCTCGTGCAGGGTTGCGAGCGCTGGCTCACGGAGCGCAAGATAGAGCAGGTGCGCCAGTTGGAGAGCGTCGAGGAGGTGGACGACGAGGCCCTCATCAGTGTCCTGCGCCAGCATGTGCGCTCTGAGAAGGTGGCCTGGAAGGACATCAAGCTGCGCACCTTCATCACCGAGGGCAACTCGCGCAACGACCTCGCAAGCCACGTTTATGACATCACCTACGAGAGCATCGAGGGTGGGGTGGACAACCTGGTCATCATCGACGACTCCATCGTTCGCG